>Ga0070733_10000408_pt1 | contig 35737 bp, 31 predicted proteins | sample Coa_R1_9_FD_66450 | JGI IMG/M metagenome (GOLD analysis project Ga0070733, IMG submission 66450) | Surface soil microbial communities from Centralia Pennsylvania, which are recovering from an underground coalmine fire - Coalmine... | ecosystem: Environmental > Terrestrial > Soil > Unclassified ... | reverse complement strand
ACAATGCCGAACTCTGCGCCGAGATGACGCGCGCCGGAGTCAAAGCCCTCGGCTTGAAGCTCTACGCCTCGACGCCCGCGGCCGCGCTCACCGCGGTGACTTCGCCCGACGGGCTCGACTCGGGAAAAATCGTGAAAGAGTTCCGCGAGTCGTTCGATGCTGTCGTGGCGAACGGGCAGGGGGAGATGAAAGGCCAGCTCTTCCGCATCGCCCACATCGGCTACTACGACTATCTCGACACCATCGGTATTCTGGGCGCGCTCGAACATGTGCTCGCCCGGGTCACCGAGAAGCCCGTCGAGTACGGCGCGGCCGTGCGCGCCGCACAAGAGGTCTACGCCCGCGCACTGTCAGAAAAAAGGCAACTGGTCGGCGCCTAGGCTCGCCGGATTCGCTTCCTGCTGATAGCTTCAGTTGATGGTGAAGCTCATCGCGGTCGAGGTTTCCGGCAAGGTGGCGCCGGTTCCGTAGATTCCGGTTCCGGCGGTGCCGGGATTCGTGACGGTCACGGATACTGCCCCGGCGTTCTCAATCAGGGATGCGGGAATGGCGACGGTGAGTTTGCTGCCGCTTACGTACGTGGTTGCCGATTGCGCCGCGCCGTTCCAATTGACCACGGCCTTGGTTCCAAAATTGGTTCCGTTCACGGTCAGGGTGAAGGCTGCGGCTCCGGCGGTGGCGCTGTCAGGATTCAATTGGGCGATCGTGGGAACGGTTCCGGCGACCGGCGGCGTGGTCTTGGAGCTGTAGCCGCAGGCCACGCTCACGATGCAAACCGCGGCCAGCAACGCGATTGTTGAGAATCTTGCTGAAGACAGGTGTTTCATAACTTCTCCCCGTGGGCAGTGGCCCATGGAAGAAAGTCTAGGCAGCATGCGCGGTGCGCTTGTCAGTGAGTTGTTAAGTTGTGGTCTGGAAATTGTCGAATGTCAGTAAATTGTCATTGCATCCCTATCGGAAAGTCGAGCCGGGAATCATCGTGAAAATCATTGTGGCAGAAAAAATCTCGCCGGCAGCCATTCAACAGTTACAGGAGCCGGGATGGACCGTCCTCACCGCCGATCAGGTCGCGGGCAAACTGGCGGAGGAACTGGAAACCGCCGATGCTCTGATCGTCCGCTCGGCGGTGCAGGCCGACGCCCAGCTGCTGGAGCACGCCAAGCGCCTTCGGGTGATCGGGCGCGCCGGCGTCGGCGTGGACAACATTGATCTGGAAGCCGCCACGCACAAAGGCATCGCGGTCATGAATACACCCGGCGCCAACGCGGTTGCGGTCGCCGAGCAAACTCTGGGTATGATGCTGGCCATGGCCCGCCAGCTCTGCCGCGCGGACGCATTGATGCATGCGGGTAAGTGGGAAAAGAAATCCCTCCAGGGCACCGAACTGCGCGGCAAAACGCTGGCCATTGTGGGGCTGGGGCGCATTGGAATGGAAGTCGCGCAACGAGCCCGGGCATTCGGCATGGAACTGGTGGCGCACGATCCATTTGTGTCGCTGTCGGTGGCCAAGGAGCGCGGCATCCGCCTGGTCAGTCTCGACGAACTCTATGCCATCGCCGACTACATCACACTGCACGTCGGTCTGACCGCGCAGACGACCGGGATGATTAACGCCGCTGCGCTCGCCCGGATGAAAAAGGGTGTCCGGCTGGTGAACTGCGCGCGCGGCGAACTGGTGAACGAAGCCGATCTCGTTGCCGCCCTCAAGCAGGGCCAGGTAGCGGCCGCCGCGCTCGACGTCTTCTCCGAAGAGCCTCTCAGGAACTCTGCGCTCGCGACCCTGGACAACGTTGTGCTCACGCCCCATGTGGGAGGCTCGACCTGCGAGGCGCAGGAGGCCGTCGGGGTGCAGATCGCACAGCAGGTGAAGGAATATCTGAAGCACGGCGTGATTCAGAATGCGGTGAACGTGCCTTCGGTGTCCGCTGAAGAATATGCCGAGATGCAGCCCTATATCGTGCTGGCCGAGCGCATGGGCGCGTTTCTGGCGCAGGTTTCCGAAGGGACCGTCGAGGAAATTTCCATCCGTTATAGCGGGCACATCGCGGAGTGGAAAACGGAACTGATCCGCAACGGCGCTATTAAAGGGATTCTCAACCAGGTGATCGAAGACAAGGCCAACCTGGTCAATGCGGCGACCATTGCCGCAGCCCGCGGCCTGCGGGTGCTGGAGTCGCACAAAGCGAAGGCTTCGACTGGGGGAACGGGCAGCGTGCTCTCGATCGAGATGAAGAGCGCGTCCGAGGAACATCTGGTCAAGGGCGCGGTCCTGCATGGGAGCGCGCCGCGCCTGCTTCATGTGGATGGAATTGATGTCGAGGCTCCGCTGGAACGCAACTTGATCTACTTGCGCAATCGCGACGTACCGGGCGTGATCGGCAAAGTGGGAACGATTCTCGGCGAAGACTCGATCAACATCGCAAATTTTTCTCTTGGCCGGCGCGCGGGAGAGGGAAATTCCAGCCAGCCGCGCGAAGCCATCGCTGTCGTGCACGTGGACGGAAGTGTGCCGGAAGCTGTGCTGGCGAAGTTGCGGAAGATCCCAGCCATCGAGACGGCGAAAGCAGCGCGGTTGTTCTAAAGGAATTTTGAGGACGAGCGCCGGCTATTCGCTCTCGTTGCGCTGCAGCTTGCGGCTCTCGGCCAGCAGTGAAATCGAGTGCATCAGGTTCTGCAGGGTTACGATGCCGATCAGGCGCTGATCTTCGACCACGAGAATAATGCTGGAGCTGTGCGACGAAAGTTTCCGGAATGCCGTAGCCAGCGATTCCTGCCGCACGGAAACGTCAAAAATCTTGTTCATCACCGCCTGCACGTAGCCGTTGCCTTCGGCGCGCAGGGCTTCCAGGATGCGCTGCCGCGACATCACCCCGACCATGTCGCTTCCCCGAACTACGGGAAAATCGTCCTGCAGCGAGTGCACCGCCTTTTCGAGCGCGTCCTCAAGCGTGTCGGCCGGTGAAAGCGTGGCGAAGTCGGTCAGCATGACCTCCTCCAGGCGCACGTTGTCGAGGACGGTCTGGAAAACCAGCGCCCGCTCCTCGAGCAGCGCAGCCGAAAAGATGATCACGCCCACCATGGTCAGCCAGCTGTTGGTGAACGGTCCGGCAAACACCAGCACCATGGCCAGCGCGCTGCTGACTGCGACGGCGCGGCGCGTAGCGGCAGAGGATTCCATCGTGCGGGAAAAAATCGCACGCAGGATGCGGCCGCCATCGAGCGGATAGGCGGGAAGAAAATTGAGCAGCGCGAGGTAGAGATTGGCCCAGACTACGCTGCGCGGAAGGTTTGCCGCCTGCAGGAAAGGCCACTTCCACACTTCGATAGTCACTCCTGACGCCGCAAAGCAAGCCCAGGCGATGCCCGCCAGAGCGAAGCTTACGAGGGGGCCGGCCAGAGCCAGCCGAATCTCGCGGATCCACGGCTGCGAACCCGCCTGCGGCTTCTGCATATGAGATTCGTCGAAGAGTGTGATGCCGGTCAGCGGCAGCAGGATGAGTGCCTTGGGAATCATGCCGTAGCGGCGGGCCGCAAAAATATGTCCGCACTCGTGCGCCGCCACGCAGGCCAGGATGATTCCGGTGAGCGCCATATCGCGCGATCCATTCGCGTTGCCCTGATGCGCGGCGTATTCCGTCCAGAAAATGAAAACCGGGAGGATGAAAAAAGTGACGTGCAGGCGCACGTCTACCCCGAAAAGGCGTCCGATCGAGATGGACCAACTCCGCATAAGAGCGTGCTCCTATTATTTTACATGGATGGTTATAGTGGTTGTGGGAACCGAAAGTGCCGGGCATGCGGGTCATCGCGGGAAAATACCGAAGCCGGCCGCTGCGCTCATTGCGCGGAATGGATATCCGTCCGACTTCAGATCGCCTGCGCGAGACCCTGTTCAACGTCTTGACGGCGGGAAATCCCGCGGCGCTTGAAGGCAGCGTCTGGCTCGACTTGTTTGCCGGAACCGGAGCGGTCGGCATTGAAGCGTTGAGCCGCGGGGCTAAACAGGTTTGTTTCGTCGAGTCCTCGCCGGCCGCCGCGGAAGTCATCCGCCAGAACCTGCGCTCCCTCGACATCGCCGCCGGCTACAAGCTTTATCAGGAAGATATGCGGCGCGCGTTCTGGCGCATGGAGCGGGAACACGTAGCCGCCGACGTGGTGTTCGTTGATCCCCCGTACCGCATGACCGAGGTTTACCGCGAGACGCTGCGGGCGCTGGCGGAATCACCTGTGGTGTGGGCGATGTCGGTCGTGATTGCCGAACACGAGAAGAAGTTTGATCCGGGAGAAGAGTTCGGTCAGTTGCGCCGGTTTCGCAAGCTGGAGCAGGGCAGCGCTGCCTTGAGTTTTTACCGGGTAGCGAGTCCGACCGACTTGCGCAATCCCGCCCTTGCGGCGCGATCGATCACATGATCAGATCGTCGGCGGCGGTGCGGCGCACGATGGGGTGTTGCATTTCCTCAAGCTCATTCTTGACCATGTTCAGGCCGTAGACGCATTGCTCGAAGTTTCGCGAGAGGCTGGCAAAAAGCGGCGCGACCTTCGCGTATTCGAAGTGCTCGAACTTGGAAACGATGTAGTAGCTTTCCTTCCCCGCTTTGATCCAGTCAATGAAGTTCTCCATCCGGTCATGGCGCAGGCGGAAGCGGTTGATGCTTTCCGGAAACATGCCGGTGAAAAACAGGGTGTAATCGCCGATGTGCTTGCGCACCTGCCGCTCGCGGTCAAACGATGGCGCCGGTCCGTAGATCGGATCCGACTCCATCAGCATTTCGCCGACGTCGGATAGCGGACGATTCGAGGCGTCGCGGATCATGTAAAGCTGTTCGACCTCGCAGAACTCCGCCAGAAGATGAGAAACGTAGGCGATGATTTGCGGATCGCGAATGCCGATCTCCTCGGCGTAGTGCCTCCCTACCAGGTCCTGGAACAGATGCTGCAGCGGATTTGATTCCGGAATCAAGATCCTAGTCCCCCTGAAACCCCGCGCCAAGCGCGGAGAGTCAGCCACTTTGCTGTTAGAAATATCTCAGTTCGCAAGTCAATGCAAGTGACTTTTGTTTATCCCCCCGATTGGTTTTTCACATGGTTAGATGAGCTGCGCCGACGGCTTGTTGTCAGCGTCAATTTGCTGGCAGACTCCCCTCACGGCTGCCAAATCATGCTGGACGCAACTCCTGTAAAATGTGCGGCCAGAGGAGCAGCGATGAATCCAGCAACACTTCAGCGAAAGAATATTGCGACCGGCACGGCCTGGGAGCCGGTTGTCGGCTACTCGCGGGCCGTGCGCATCGGACCCCACGTGCACGTTTCGGGCACGACCGCCACCGGACCGGGCGGTAAATTAGTCGGCGTCGGCGACGCCTATGCGCAGACGGTGCAGACTCTGAAGAACATCGAAAGCGCGCTTGAACGCGCGGGCGCAACGATGAAAGATGTGGTGCGCACGCGCATCTACGTCACCAACATCGCGGAATGGGAGAAGATCGGAAAGGCGCATGGTGAAGTTTTCCGCGATATTCGCCCCGCAACTTCCATGGTGCAGGTTAGCGCGCTGATCTCGCCGGAAATGGTGGTCGAGATCGAGGCCGACGCCTATGTTGGTGAATGACGGCCGTGGAAACGAAGTAACTCGAAATCGTTCTGGGAGGCCTTCATGAAAGAGAATTCACTTTCGAGATCCGCCGGATTGTTGCCGCCCTGCCTGACTTTCGGCCTGGTCTTCAGCCTTATGCTCAGCCTGAGTGCCATGGCGCAAACAGCCGCCGCGCCGGCCGTGACCGTGATTCGCGCTGGAACCCTGATTGACGGCAAGTCGAATACCGTCCGCCGCGATCAGGTCATCGTCATCCGCGGCAATCAGATCGAAAGCGTTTCCGATGCCGCGGGCGCAAAGATTCCTGACGGCGCGCAGGTCATTGATCTTTCAAAATCCACCGTGCTGCCGGGGCTGATTGACTCGCACACGCACATCTTCCTGCAGGGAGAAGATCCCGCCAAGGGCGGCTATGACGCGAACATCCTGAATCAGCCGCTGGCCATGCGCGCCGCGCGAGCCACGGTTTCTGCCCGGCGAGCGCTCGAGCAGGGCTTTACCACCTTGCGCGACCTCGAAACCGAGGGCGCCGGTTACGGCGACGTGGGCATCAAGGAGGCGATCGAGCAAGGCTACATTCCCGGACCGCGGATGTTCGTTGTGACCCGGGCCATCTCGACGACCGGCGGTTATCCGCTCGAAGGCTACGCGCCGGAATTAGACATGCCCAAAGGTGCGCAGATTGTGGACGGTCCGGTCGAAGCCCGTAAAGCCGCCCGCGAACAACTCGACCACGGCGCCGACTGGATCAAGGTCTACATGACGCACCGTTCGTGGGTGGGGAAAAACGGCGAACTGGTTTCGCAACCCACATTAACCGTAGAAGAGCTGCACGCGATTGTGGACGAGGCGCACGGCTGGGGAAAGAAAGTCGCCTGCCACGCCTACAGCGGCATTGGCCTGCATCGGGCGCTGGACGGAGGCTGTGACTCGATCGAGCATGGGCTCGATCTCGACGATGCCGCCATCGCTCAGATGCTGAAGCAAGGCACCTGGTATGTGCCCACGCTGAGCGTTTACTACGCCGCCTGGGCCCCGGCCGACACCGAAGACGGCCAGCGCGACCGTCTGCGCGCGGCGGTACACGAACCTTCTTTCCGCAAGGCTCTGAAATCAGGAGTCAAGATCGTCTTCGGAACCGACATGGGCGGCATCCCCTGGACCGAGCCCATCGCCCAGGAGTTCTCCCGCATGGTTGAGTTCGGCATGCAGCCCATGGACGCGATCCAGAGCGCAACCTCGCGCGCCGCGGTCATGCTCGACATGGAGGGCAAAATCGGGGTAGTCGCGCCCGGCGCTTATGCCGATATCATCGCCGTCAATGGCGACCCCCTGCGCGACATCAAGCTCCTCGAGCGCGTGCAATTCGTGATGAAGGACGGCCAGGTTTTCCGGGCGAAGTGAAATAGTCGAAGTGAATCCGGGAAATTCCCGCCCGTGTCCTGCCGGGAGGGCCGCGAGTGCAGCTCCGGCGTGAATTTCCTTGACAACCGGTTCGCGGCGAGCATAATGCGTCAATCCGGCTTCACTTTCTCAGGGATCAGTCCGAAGGATAGAGCCGAGGAGGCGCGTATGAGCGTGCTCGAGCTTTGCGACCGGGAAATTGCCGCTGTCGGTCTGGAAGCTACGGTTGCGGACGCCATCAACAAGATGCTCGACCACCACGTCGGGGCGGTGGCTGTCGTGGATAGCGAGTTTCGGGTCGCCGGCATCTTCACCGAGCGCGACGTATTGAGGAAACTTTCCCTCAGCCGGGTTGATCCGCGCCAGGCGCCGGTTCGCGATCTGATGACCACGCCGGTCGAAATGGCCACGCGCAGCACGGGTCCGGCCGAAGCTCTGACCACCATGGTCGAGCGCCATTTCCGCCATCTTCCCGTGGCCGACGACGCCGGGAAACTGCTGGGCATCCTTTCCATCCGCAATCTGCTTGAGTGGCGCGTGGATGATCTGAGCCGCGAACTCGAATCGCTCGAGCAGTACGTTTCCAACGACGGGCCCGGAGGCTAGAGTCAGTTCTGTCCGGCGATGAATCGCAAATCTTGCCGTGCGCGAAGTTCCGCGGTGCGCGGCGGACGCTGCCCTTCCGGCCGGCAAAGCTTCTGCATTCTCATTCTGCCCGGAGCACCTTTTCCAGGTTCATTTTTTTCGCCGGTCCCGACTTTCTTGTACATTACCTCCGAAAGGAAACTTGACTCATGAATCGATTCTTTAAGGCGGTGACGCTGTCTGCTCTGCTCCTGGCAACAGCCGGTGTTCTGGCGCAGACGCCCATGCGCGTGGTGGTTCACGCCGGCCATGTGCTCGACGTCAAGACCGGCAAACTGCTGGCCGACCAGTTGATCGTCATCGAGGATGGAAAGATCCTCAGCATGGGAGCGGTTGCGGACACGAAGGCTCCAGCCGATGCCGAGCGCATTGATTTGCCCAACGCCACGGTGCTGCCCGGACTGATTGACGCGCACACCCACCTGACTTCCGATCCGAAATTCGGCTACGAACGGCTCGCCATCTCGGTTCCGCGCGAAGCCCTGATCGGAGCCAAGAATGCCCGCACGACACTGCTTGCCGGATTCACTACCGTCCGGAATGTCGGCGCCAGTGGCTACACCGATGTGGCTCTGCGCGACGCCATCAATGCCGGCGATGTACCGGGGCCGCGCATGCTGGTCAGCGGTCCCCCACTTGGCATCACCGGCGGGCACTGCGACAACAATATGCTGCCCTTTGAGTATCACGCCGAAGGTGACGGCGTGGCCGACGGCATCGCCGAGGTGCAGCACAAGGTTCGGCAAAACATCAAGTACGGCAGCGACCTGATCAAAATTTGCGCCACCGGAGGCGTGCTCTCCCTCGGCGATAATCCGCAGCATTCGCAGTACACGCTGGAAGAAATGAAAGCCATTGTGGCCGATGCCCATCGCCTGGGCCGCAAAGTCGCGGCGCACGCGCATGGAGCCGAAGGCATCCGCTGGGCCGCCGAAGCCGGAGTGGACTCAATTGAGCACGGCTCCTACATTGACGACGACGGCATCGCCGTAATGAAACGGAACGGTACTTATCTAGTTCCCACGCTTTATCTCGGCGACTGGCTGATTGACAACGCCCCGCAGACCCACATGCCGCCCTCCATTCTGGCCAAGGCCAAGGAAGTAATTCCCGCCGCACGCAAGAACATCGCGCACGCGTTTGCGAGCGGTGTGAAGGTTGCCTTCGGCACGGATGCGGCCGTGTACCCGCATGGCATGAACGCGCACGAGTTCGCGGTCATGGTCAAGCTGGGACTGACTCCGCTGCAGGCGATTCAGGCGGCCACAGTGAATGCCGCCGATCTGCTGGGATGGTCGGGCAAGGTGGGAACGCTCGAGCCCGGCGCCTGGGCGGACATCGTCGCGGTGGAGGGCGACCCGGTGAAAGACGTGACCACGCTCGAGAAGGTGAAGTTTGTCATGAAGGGCGGCGAAGTGGTGAAGAACGAGTACGGGAAATAGGTTCTCGAACCGAAGACAATGAATAGAAGACAATTTCTAAAGGCATCCGGGGCAGCGTCACTTTCACCGCTGTGGCCACGCGGCGCGTTCGCGAGGTCCGCCAGCGGCCGCGTGCGTCCTTCCGACGCAGCTTGGCCGTCCGCTGCAGCCTGGAAGCGCCTCAACGACGCGGTTGGCGGCAACCTGATTCCTGTCGAGTTTCCGATCAGCGCCTGCGTGTCGTCGTCCCAGCGTCCCGAAATGCAGAGCGCCGATTGCAAGACCCTCTTCGCAAATCTGAAAAATCCCTACTACATCGGCGATAGCCCCGGCATCACGCAGACCCTGGGCTGGGTGGACGCCTGGGCCACGAAACCCAGCGTCTATGCCGTCGCCGCCAGAAATGCCGACGACGTCGCGGCCGCCGTGAATTTTGCCCGCGAAAACAACTTGCGGCTCGTCGTGAAAGGCGGCGGCCACAGCTATCAGGGGACGTCGAATGCGCCTGATTCTTTGCTGATCTGGACGCGTCACATGCATGACATAAACATCCAGTCGGACTTTGTTCCTCGCGGATGCAAGTCGGCTGCTCAGCGCGCCGTCACCGTCGGCTCGGGAACCATCTGGATGCAAGCTTATGACGCCGTCACTACCAAGGCCGGTGCATACGTGCAAGGCGGCGGCTGCACGACGGTGGGCGTCGCCGGCCTGATTCAAAGCGGCGGGTTCGGCAGTTTCTCCAAGCACTACGGGACGGCCGCCTCCGGCCTTCTTGAAGCCGAAGTCGTGACTGCCGACGGAAAAGTGCGCATCGCGAACGCCTGTACGAATTCTGATTTGTTCTGGGCGCTGAAGGGCGGCGGAGGCGGCACGTTCGGCGTGGTCAGCAAATTAACCCTCCGCGTGCGGGATCTTCCGGAATTTGCCGGCGGCGCATTTTTTTCGATCAAAGCTTCTTCGGATGACGCCTATCGCCGCCTGATCCGCCGCTTCGTTGCCTTCTACCGCGAAGCTCTCTTCAACGATCATTGGGGCGAACAAGCCCACTTTTCTCCCGACAACAAACTCGAAATCAGCATGGTTCACCTCGGACTGGAGACCGAGCAATCGCGGAAAGTCTGGCAGCCGTTCCTCGATTGGATCGCGCAGTCTTCCACTTCATACAAGGTCGAGGCGGAGCCTCTGATCGGGAGCATGCCGTTCCGGAACTGGTGGGACGTGGACTGGCGCAAAGAGCATCACCACGATGTCTTCAAGGCCGACTCACGGGCTGGCGCGAGTCCAACCAACGTCTGGTGGAACGGCGACGGCGGCCAGGTCGGCTGGGTGGTCTGGGGATACGAATCGCTGTGGATGCCCGCATCCCTGTTGCAGGACGATTCGCAGGAGAAACTGGCGAACGCACTGTTCTCAGCTTCGCGCGTCAGCGAGGTCGAGCTACACTTCAACAAGGGACTCGCCGGCGGGCCCGCGGAAGCGATTGACGCTGCCAAAGATACCGCTATGAATCCGGCGGTGTGCGGTGCTTTTGCTCTCGCCATTGTTGCCGACGGCCAGGGCCCAGCGTATCCGGGAATCGCTGATCACGAGCCCGATATCGCCGACGGCCGCAAGGCCGCGGATGCTGTGCACCGCTGCATGAACGAACTTCGCGCCGTTGCCTCCCATGGCGGAGCCTACGTCTCGGAGAGCAACTTTTTCGAATCCGACTTCCAGGATTCCTACTGGGGCGACAATCACCGCCGGCTGGCCGGGATTAAACGAAAATATGATCCCGAAGGTCTCTTCTTCGTCCACAACGGCGTGGGCTCCGAACAGTGGAGCCGCGACGGTTTCACCCGACTTTAAACCGCGAAGACTGGCGCGTATCGAGTTTCAGCCCCGGCGCGCCCGTTCCGTAACCCAATCCGTCCAGTAAGCCGCGCTGCCACTGGCCGCGAGTTCGGCCTTGCCTTCGGCCGCATCTACGAAGTTTTCTATCAATGGCAAATGCACATTGGCGTGAGTGGGCAGGCTTTCGTGGCCGCCCGGATAGATCAGGTCCGGTCCGTTCAGCGGCGAGAGCTCCATTTCGCCGTCGGTGCCACGAATGCGGCATTCGTCGCGGCCGACTTTTGAGTGCCAGCGCACGTCCACTACGCCGCGCACCCCGCCGGGATACTCAATCATCACCGTCGCATTGTCCTCGACTGCGTAATGGTGAACCACGTTGGAAAGTTGCCCGGAGACTTTCTGCGGCTGTCCAAACAGAAAATTGAGAACGTCAATGCGATGCGACGCGATGTCGAACAACGGTCCGCCGCCGGATTTGAGGGGATCGAACAGCCAGCCGCGGTTGCCGGTGCCGTCAAACCACATGTGATTCGTGAGTTCGGCGAATACCGGCCTGCCGATTGCTCCGGCCGCAAGCAGTTCGCGAGCGCGCCGAATTTTCGGGTAAAACCGGCGGTAGTAGGCGATACCGAATTTCTTTCCGCTCTGCTCCGCTTCCCGCACCATGGTCGCCGCTTCGGCTTCGTTCATCGCCATCGGTTTTTCCGAGAGCACATGCTTGCCCGCGCGGAGCGCCTGAATCGCCTGCGGCGCATGCAAGAAAACCGGCGTGCCGACGTATACCGCATCAACTGCCGGATCCGCGAGGGCTTCGTCAAGGGTCCGCCAGGAGACGGTTTGGTAGGCAGCGGCTTTCGCCGGGTCGCGCGTAACCAGCCCATACAATCGGCTGCGCGGTTCGGCCTGAATGGCTGGAATAACGCGGCGGACGGTGATGTCACCGATGCCGATGACGATCCAGTTCATAAGAGAGGTTTCGAAGTTTCAGAGTTGCAACGGAGTCAGACTTGCAGCTCAGATCGAGCATCGAAGAATAATCCTACAAAAAAACTGAAAGGCCGGACTGAGCCGGCCTTCCCGATGATTCTCTGGTCCCACTTACTTCTTGGGAGCGATGGCATCCTTGGCAGCTTTGGCCAGATAAAACTTTGCCGTGGTCTTGGCTTTGATCTGGATCGGTTCGCCGGTCTGCGGATTGCGGCCCACGCGGGCCTTGCGGTGCACTTTCTTCAGACGGCCGAGGCCGGGAACCACAAACAGCCCGTTCTTCTTGGTCTCTTTAATCGCCGTGTCGGCGAGGTGCTCTAAAAACGCCGCGGCGGTCTTGTTGTTGATCTCAGTCTTCTCGGCCAGATGCCGAATCAGTTGAGTCTTGGTCATACCTGAAGCCATACTTCCTCCTCGAAAAAATAATTTAATACCAGCGGGCGTAATCTTATACCCTCCGGGCTGTGGAAAACACCTTATTTTACGCGGGTTTTACTGATTGACCACGCGCAGAGGTGCATGTTTAGAGGGGTTTTATCACCTGCAGGTGCCAGAATGGGCCTGGAATGCGAACCAACACCGGCAACCAAGAATCACCGGAGATGCCATAATGACTTTTGAGGAGTCTCCCGGTGGCCTGCCCCATCTGCGAAATCCGCGCCGAAAAACGCTTCTGCCCCGCGGTCCACGGCCGCATTTGTGCCCAGTGTTGCGGCGAACAGCGCGAGGTTACGCTCGACTGTCCGAGCGACTGTCCCTACCTGGTTCAGGCGCGTGAGCACGAAAAGCCGCGCACGGCCGATCAGATTGACCCCGCTGGACTCTTCCTCGACGTCGAAGTCTCCGATCAGTTCATGTACGAAAAAGAACACCTGCTCATGGGCCTGACGTACGCTTTAGCTAAGGCCGCGCGCGCCGACCGCAGCCTTTATGACCAGGATCTGATTGCTGCGCTTTCGGTGCTGGCCACGGCCTACCAGCGCCGGCTGAATTCCGGACTCCATTACGAACCGCCCTTGACCAGCGAGCCGCGGCGCCGAGTCGCCGCGGAAGTCGAAACCATGATCAAGGAGTACCGCGAGGCCGAGCAAAAACATCTCGGCTACTCGACCCTCCGCGATTCGGAAGTGCTTAAGGCGCTGGTATTTCTTCTGCGCCTGGCCTATGGGAGAACCTCGGGACGGCCCCGTTCGCGGGTGTTTGTGGAATTCCTCTTCGCGCAGTTTCCGGAGAAGGCATCCGCCGTGGTCGCGCCCCAGGAAGCCGGCAGCCGGATCATCCTGCCTTAGCCCGCTATCGAACTGTCGGGTGCCCCATTTCTCGCGCGCTGTTGTTTTTGCGCGAGAAGTGGGGATTTTCAATGAGCAATTTGCCTTACGCACTGTCCCGGAGGCAACTGCAGCAGCAACTCCTTCGCCGTCTTTTTGAGCAGCGGATGCCGCACCTGCGGAGCGATTTCCACCAGGGGTTCGAGCACGAAACGGCGCTCCTGCATCGCGGGATGGGGAATGGTGAGTTCGGGAGAATGGATCACTAACTCCCCGAGCAAAAGAATGTCCAGATCAATCACGCGCGGACCCTTTCTCTGGGTGCGCTCGCGTCCCATTTCTTTTTCGATGGCCAGCAGTTCCGCCATCAGGCGCTGCGGCGTCAGGTCGGTTTCGAGTTCGACCACATAATTCAGAAACCAGGGCTGCGCTGTGAATTCCACCGGCTCGGTCTCATAAAGCGAAGACTGCTGTAGGACTCTACCGGCCTTCGCCAGCCGGGCGATTGCATCCCGGAGCGATTGCTCGCGGTTCCCGAGGTTCGATCCCAGCGAAAGATAAGCCGTGGAGGGCATGGCAGCCGTGTCTGTTTTACCGCGCTCCGCGCACTCCCGACAATCCCGCGGCCAAGAAAATTCATTTCGATGGTTCCGGACGACATGTGGCACAAGGTCAAGGGCCTACCGTTACCTTTGTCACTTGGGGGTCACGGTCGGGCCTCTTAGAATGCCATCATGACGTTAGAGTCCCTCCTGTTGAGTCAGGACGTGGAGTTAGTCCGCGTACTTCGTCCTACGCTGGAGAAGCTCTCCATTGACGTGGAGATCTGCCATGAGGCCCGGGCGGCAGCTGATATCCTGATTTCCGAAAAATTTGACGCCGTGATCGTAGATTGCGACGACCTGAGGGGCGGACTCGGCGTCCTGCAAGGCTTGCGAGGCACCCCCAGCAACAAGAATTCCGTGACTTTCGCTATCCTGAACGGCAAGCGGACCACCACCCAGGAAGCGTTCGGGATGGGCGCGAATTTCGTGCTCCAGAAGCCGATCAGCGTCCTAAATGCGTCGCGCTGTTTTCACGCCGCGCTGAACTTCATGATCCGCGAGCGCCGGCGCTATTTCCGGCAGCCGGTCAAGATGCTGGTCCGCATCCTGCACGAGAACAAGACGGTTCAGGCTACAAGCACCAACATCAGCGAGAGCGGAATCGCGCTCATGCTGCGCGAGGCTCTGCCCAAAGGAGCCACGCCGCGCCTGCAATTCACCCTGCCCGAGGTCAACTCAAAACTGGAGGTCGAAGCCGAGATGGTCTGGGCCGACGTTAAGGGCCGCGCCGGGTTCCGCTTCCAGAATGTTTCCAAGGACGCACAGGCGAATCTGGAGCAGTGGCTCAATCTCCATCTCGAAAAAGAAATGCCCGGCGCCAGCGAACGGGTCATCGCCCCGGAACTGCAAAACCCGAACTGATCCAACCCGTCTTCAGATATCTGAGCCCAAGTCTCTGCACCCAAACCCTTGAACCTGTACCTCCCAGCCCCAGGTATCTGGGCGTGGACTTGTCTCTGGCTGCCGGCATGGCATTCTGGGAAATTGAAATCCCGCGGAGTCGGTCGTGTACTCCGGAGCTCGATATCTATGACTCACCAACTACGCATCGCCCGGGTTGAAAAGACCCTGCGTCGCTTCGAAGAGGACTTTCCCCTGCTCACCATGCGCGTGAAGGATTTGTCGCCGGAGCGGCAGGCATCGGCCAAGCAGTTCGCCTCCGCTTTGATTGATCAGACTCGCGCCGAGCTTCAGCGCCTGCTGGAAGCGCAGCCTGAAGACACGGCCGGTCACGAGCCACCCTGCGAACCAGCCGACTGAAAGATCTTCGCGATGGTTGCGGGAACTTACCGGGAAACCTAGCTGAGCGACCCGGCCGCAGCGTGCGACGCCGGCTGCATCTCCGGCGTATTCTCTGCCTCTGCGGCGGTGACTTCTTCCCACAGTGAAGGATCGCGCAGGATGCGCGAAACCAGTGCCGTGTGCATGGCATGTCCGGCGCGATCGGCCACGATCCGGCCCCGAATCTGGCGGCCGAGAAGGGCCAGGTCGCCGATCAGGTCGAGCACCTTGTGGCGGACAAATTCATCGCGGAAGCGCAGCGGGCCGTTCTCCACGCCGTCGCGCGTCAGCACAATACAATTTTCGCGCGAAGCACCGCGGATCAATCCCATGTTGCGCATGGCCTGCTCATCCTCGCGGGAACCAAACGTACGCGCGGCCGCTACTTTTCGCACATAGCTGCCATTCGTCAACTCCACCTCGAAAGTTTCCTTTCCGATCAGCGGGTGAGGGAAATTGATCGTATAGGCAACCGAATAAGTCTCGCTGGGATAAACCGCAATGAACTTTCCGCCTTCGCGCAGCTCCAGTTCCCGCGTCATCCTCAGGTAGGTGCGGACCCGGCGCTGTTTCCGCACGCCCGCCTTCTGGATCATGGCCACAAAGGGCTGGGCGCTGCCATCAAGAATTGGCAGTTCGAGGTTGTCCAGTTCCACGATCGCGTTATCAATGCCGCATCCGATGAACGCTGAAAGCAGGTGCTCGGTGGTGGAGATGAGCACGCCCTTCTTCATCAGGCTGGTGGCGTAGCTGACCCGCGCGACGTTGCGGCTCACGGCCTCGATCTCAAACCCGTCCAGATCGGTGCGGCGGAAGACGATGCCGGTGCCTGACGGCGCAGGCAGGATCCGCATGGAGACCGGCGCCCCGCTGTGCAGGCCTACTCCGCTGCACTCCGCAACTGCGCGGACTGTTTGCTCATGAATCAAGAGAATCTAATTTTGCCCTGAATACGGCAGTTTACGTCCCCATGTGAAACCTTGTATGTGGCAAAAAAGCCACAGTTGTGTGTTGGCAAGGTAATCGAGCCGGTACCCGTCGGACATTGTCCTGCCGGATCCCCGAGCCAGCGTCCGACTAATGCTTCTTCTGCGGTTTGTTTGGGTTGTAGCCGGAGTTGGGATCGAACATCGCCGGATCCAGGCCCTGATTGATGGTGACTGAATTCAGAAAGCGCTGGCCCGCCATGTCGCCGTTGAAGTAGCGGGTGACGTTGTAAGGGGCCATGGTGCCCGATACCAGGCGATAGTTTTCGTAGATTTCTTCTTCCAGATTTTTTTGCCGGTCCACCGGATCGCGCCAGGAGAAGCTTTTCTTGATCGGAAGGTGGGTGTCAGTGTCGAGATAGAGCGTGACCGCTTCGTCCCTGGCGTTGATCAGCGTGACTTGATAGGTCTCATGCTGCGCCGCGAGAGCGTTGCCCTCATAGAGCATGATGACGCCCGGGTCGTTGACCCAGGTGCGCAGCACCACGTCGAGCGAAAACTTGCGCCGCCGCAGATAGTCCTCCAGATCCTTGGCTTCCATCGCGTGTGCGCCCTTGTAGGTGATTTCGTAGCCTTTGTCGCCGATGTATAACTCGGCCACGTCGCGCTCCTTGGTGAGCTCATCGCGCTCTTTGTCGGGAAATTCGGAGAAGCTCCAGAAGATGACGCCGTTACTTTCTTGCCGGCCATGATGCAGCACATAGCCGCGCCCCTGTTGCTCGCGGTCGCGCACGGTCAAGTAGGTCTGCCCACCCAGCGCCTCAATCGCCTGATTTACCAGCTCGCGCGCCTTCCGCGCGTTGGCATCGGCGGCATTGACCGGCGCGCTTTTGCCGGCGCTGGAAGCCGGCGAGGCGGAGGCTGCGCTGTCCTGCGATTGCAAGTTCGGCTGGAGCGAGCAGGCGACAAGCAGAACGAGAACGCTTGGTCTCATTCCAACCGAGGAACTGAGGGCGGGCCAATTCATCGCGAACTATTGGAATTGTAGCGTTTTCCGTCGAACTTTCGCCCGCGGACAGCAATACTCACGGTTTCTTGGATGCAGAAAACAGCGTTAGCGGGAGCTTGGAGCGCGGGCGGCGAATCGCAATTGATCCGGCCCTCAGCCCGCCAACACCGCGCCGCCGTTTACGTTGAAGACTTCCCCGCTGATAAACCCTGCATGTTCGGTGCACAAGAACAGAACTGGCGCGGCAATCTCCTCCGGCGTGCCCACCCGCCCCAACGGAATGGTGTTCCGAATGGTCTCGCCGATCTTGGGATCGGCCAGCGCGCCCGCGCTCATGTCCGTGTCCACCCAACCCGGAGCCACGCAGTTCACGTAGATCCCTAACGGCGCAAGCTCGCTCGAAAGACTCTTGGTCAGGCTGATCACCGCGCCTTTGCTGGCGGAGTAGTCGCTGTGAAACGCTTCTCCGCGCTGACCACTGGTCGAACTGATCATTACGATGTGCCCGCCGGTCTTGCCCGCCCGCGGCTGCGACTTCATCTGCGCCACGCCGTGCTTCAGCAGTCCAAACACGCCATCGAGATTGATGGACAAAGTGGATCGCCACTGCTCGTCCGGCATGTTCTCGATGGGCGCATCGTGTTCCGGCCAGACGCCGTGATTGGCGACCAGGATATCGAGCCGTCCGTAGTGGCGGACGGTCTCGGCGATCAGGGCTCGCGCCGCTTCCGGATTCCCGAGGTTCGAGGCTATGGGATAACAGACCGCCGGTCCACATTCTTTGGCCAGCGCTTCGGCCTGGGCGCGGGCGCTGCGATAGCTGAAGGCAACCTTGGCGCCGGCGGCACAGAACATGCGAACGGCGGCTGCGCCGATGCCGCGCGATCCGCCGGAGATGAGGGCCACTTTTCCTGAGAGAGATAGAGGGACGGGCATAGCCAATTAGGCTATCGCATCCGGCGGGCTTCGCGAAACTTCGACCGGGACGGTAGTGGATCAGTTTTGAATTCCAACCTTCGCGGCGTCATCCCGAAGGCCCCCGCCTTTACCAGAGGGCCGAGGGATCTTGCGCGTACCTCCTGAGCACCCGGCGCGAGAGCCCGCGATCAGTTGCCCGCCGACGGAGCCTTTTCCGCTTTGAGCCCGCGCAACAGCACCCGCACCAGCATGCCGTCGAAGCTGGTTCCGCTCATATTAGCCAGTTCTTCCAGCGCCTGGTCGGGAGTGCGTGCCGCCGACACCGACTGCTCGGTGAGCATATTGGCGTAGGCATCGGCGAGAGCGATGATGCGCGCCCACAGAGGGATCTCCTCCCCGCGCAGCCCGCCGGGATAGCCCGTGCCGTCGAAGCGCTGGTGATGATGTTCGACCGCCTCGCGCATCATGTCGCTGTGCGGAATGGTACCGACAATTTCGGCCCCAATCCGGGCATGCGCCTGCACCTGCTGGTATTCCTGGTCGGTCAGTGGTCCGGCCTTGTTCAGGATGCGCTCCGCGACAAAAATTTTGCCCACATCATGCACCCGCGCGGCATAGATCAGGTCGGCCGCTTCCGGCGCAGGAAGGTGCAGCGCCCGCGCCATCAGGCCGGTGTAGCGCGCGACCATGTCTCCGTGGCCGGCGGTCTGGAGTTCGCGCGATTCGGCGGCCCGGCTCAGCGATTCGATCGCTTCTTTCAGCAGCCGGACGTCGCAGTCCTGTTCTCCGCCGCACAGCTTGAACAGCGTTGCAGTCAGTTCTTCCAGCTGCGGCGGGCCAGTGTGCTCGCGCTGCAGAAAGCCCTCGATGTAAGCGGAAATCTGCTGCCGTTGCGCCGAATCCTGATTCTCGACGAACTCCTGCGCCGTGGAAACCATGTTTCCGCCCGAACGCTTGGAGACATACATGCCCGCGTCGGCCACCCGAATTACGTCTTCGATCGAGAAGCCATGCGTCGGGAAACTGGCCACGCCGAAGCTGCCCGTGATGTGGTGTTCGCTGAGCATGGGATCGCTCTCCAGCCACATGCGCAGGCGCTCGGCCAGAACCTGCGCCTGTTCGGACCCGGTCTCCGGCATCAGTACGATGAATTCATCCCCGCCGTAGCGCGCCACCACGTTCGACTGCCGCGATTTCTGCTCCAGCAGCCGGCCCACCCGCGCCAGCACCAGATCGCCCTCGAAGTGGCCGAGCGTATCGTTCACTCCCTTGAACTTGTCCAGATCAATCAGCACCACCGAAAACGGCCGGCCCGACCGCGAGGCCCGCTTCCACTCCGCCGAAAGCGCTTCCCAAAAGAAGCGCCGGGTCTTGATGCCCGTGAGCCCATCGGTGATGGATTGCTGCTGCAGCTTCTGAAACACGAAGGCGTTATGCAGCGCCGTCGCCAGAAGATCGGCCAGGGTGTTGAGGATCAGGGCGTCCTGCGGCGAGAAGGCGTTCTCGCTGCGGCTCTCGATGTTGAGCACGCCCAGCAGATTGTCTCCGTAGGTGATCGGAATGCACAGCACGGAGCGCGTATCGGGAAGAATGCCCGCCAGGCTGCCCGCCGCCGCATTCTGGATGAGCGCCCGTTCGCCGGTGCGCGCGACTCGGCCGACAATGCCGGTGCCGAGGGGGATCCTTTTCCCCGTGGCATGCGCGGAGCCAGCTTCGGCTTTGATCTCGACCTCTTTCGTACCGTAGTCGAGCAATCCGATGCCGATGTGATCGAAGCTGAAGTTCTTCTGGATTTCGCCTGCAATCTGCCCCAGCATGTGCACGGGATCATCGCTCGAAATGGCCGTGCGTGAAATGTTGTTCAGGAACGCCAGTTGCCGCGAGCGCCTCTGCTCCTGGGCAAAAAGCCGCGCATTTTCCACCGCCACCGAGACCTGTCCCGCCGCCGTCACCAGCACTTCCAGATCGCGCTGCCCGAAGACGAATTCGCGCTCCGTACTCAGCGCGACCATCGCCCCCGCAGCGTGGTTTCCTAGAAATATCGGCGCCGCGATCAGGCACTTCGCCGGCCGGTCCGGGATGTAAGTGATCCCGAGCCGAGAACGCTCCTTCTCCAGATCGGAGCGGATCAGCAGCGCCTGTCCCGTCCGTATCACATGCTCGGTAAAGGCGTTCTCAGTCTTGCGCAGGCGCTTGGGAAGCACCTGGCCCACCTCAACGTCGAGTTCGAAGCGAATCTCCTCGCCGTCCTGAAAGGCGATATAAAAATTCGTCGTGTCGAAAATCTGGCCGAGTTCAACTCGAATGGTACGCAGAACTTCATCCTGATCAAGATGCGAGCTGATCGCCTTGCCGATTTCGGTCAGTAGTTCGTACTCTTTTGTCCGGCGGTGGGCGTCGTGCGTCACGACATAGTTTTCAAGGGTCAGGCCAAGCTGCAGCGCCAGTCCCACCATGAGGCGGGGTCCGGAGGACCCGAAGGGCTGCCGGTCGGCGTGCGGAAAAAGAATGACTCCAAAGTTGTTCTCCCGGGTCTGGAGTGTGACCGCGGTCAGCCGGCGCACGCCCGCTTCTTCCAGAATCCGCTTGAATTCGGGAAAGCTGCCCGCGGCCGGCAGGCGCAGCGGTTCCTGCATTTCGCCGAGATCCTGCACCGTGAAAACGCCGCTCTGCTGATACGCCAGGTCGCAAACGTAGTCTGCGGCGCCGGACTGCTCCATGGCTTCGAGGAAGTCGGGCGAGAACCCGTTCTGCACCGAGGGCAAGACACCGCGCCAGCGTTCTGCGATCAGCAGGGCCGCGCGGTCCAGCGGCAGCGCGCTCATCAGGCGCTCGAGAGCCGCCTGCATGTTCGGAATCAGATCATGCGCGAACAGCAACCGCCGGGGATCGGCTCCCAGGGTTGAGAGAGCGAGAGTATTCTCCTGCACCGCGTTGCGCTGGTTCTCAAACAGCACCATCACCATCGCGATACCCAGCAAGGTTTCTGGAATCGGGCCGAACAGACGGCTGGCCGATCCGAACCGCTCCACCCAGGGCCCCTGCCACTGACCCATTCCCATCAGCACTGCCCACAGCGCCAGCGGCACCGAGAGCACTTGAAACGCCAGCGATCCCCGCCGGTGCCCGTGGATATAGAACACCGCCGAGCAGTAGAGCAGGATGGCCGCCAGCCCCACTCCGAGCCGGATTGGTGGTTGCGCTTCCGGACGAAAAACCCCGTTCACGATGTGGCCGACCAGGTTCACGCCCGCCAGCGCAACGCCCGCCGCGGCCACTGCTGCGTCATACCAGCGGAAGCGGTAGGAAGCCCGCATCAGCCGAGTGGAGACGAAGATGCACAGCGCCATCGCCACCAGACACAACTCGCTCACCAGAAACGCCAGCGGTGAGCCGGGAAACGCATCGAGCAGGTAATGCAGCGAGTAGAAGGCCCACGCCAGCTGCCACGCCCGGAAATAAGCCTGACGGCTCTGCTCGTAGAGATAACTGAAGACAATAAACAGCAGGACCGAGACAAAACCCGGAACTACGACCGTCGTCAGCACCAGATTGTTCATGGGTCCGGGCCCGTGTTCCCGGGTGCGCCGCGGTGTCGAAGACCCGCGCTCAAGAAAGCTCGGTTCCCGGGAGGGCGTTAGGTCAATCGTTTCACAGCGGGTTTGCTAAGACAACATGATTTAAGTACACGTCTTCCGAGGCGGAGGTCATCCAACGTGGTTATGTAATCAAGAGCCCGCGTTTGCTGGTTTGCCCCGGCTTCACAGTTTGCCGAAAAACTCGATTTTGGGTGGCGCAGCTTTGGGTGGCGCAGCGCTTTCAGCGCTGCGATAAGGTCTTTCTTTTCTGTGAGGGCTTTAGCCCCTGAGGTCGTCGAAGCTCCTTTTTCAGCAAACTGTTCAGCCGAGAGCTTCGCGGGCCGAGAGAACTCGCCCCAGAAACCGGCTCATCTCCCCGCCACCGGCTTGACGCTTCTTTTCGCCCGCCCGTACCATCGCAATAGCCATTCAAGATGAGTCACTTACCCGAAAACTCTGCCCCATTGCGAGTGCGTTTCGCCCCGTCGCCCACCGGATTTCTCCACGTTGGCAGCGCCCGCACGTTTATTTTCAATTGGTTATACGCCCGCCGGAACGGCGGCACGGTGATTCTGCGGCTCGACGACACCGATGTAGAGCGCAACACCGACGCTTCGGTCAACTCCATCTTCGAGGGCCTGAAGTGGCTCGACCTCGGCTGGGACGAGTATTACCGGCAATCCGAGCGGCTCGAACTCCATCGCCGCACCGCGTGGGCGATTTTCGAAAAAGGTCTGGCTTACCGCGATTTCACTCCGGCGCATACTGGAGAGAGCGAAAAATCCGGCGCCCAGGGGACATGGCTGTTCAATCCCGGCATGCGCGAGCTTTCCGGAGAAGAAAGCGACCGCCGCGCGGCCTGCGGCGAGCCCTTCGCGCTCCGCTTTCGCGTTCCCCGCGATCCATCGAGTGAAGCCATGTGGGGACAGCCGCCCTCGGCTGTCCGACTTGAAGATGGCAAATTATCCGTCCACTTCGATGACGCAGTCTACGGGAAGCAAGTCAAGGCTTGTGCCGACATCGAGGATTTCGCGCTGCTCCGCTCCGACGGCATGCCGACCTATCACCTGGCTTCCTGCGCCGACGACGCTGATTTGAAGATCAGCCATATCATTCGCGGCCAGGATCATCTCACCAACACTTTCAAGCATGTGCTGATTTTCGAGGCCGCGGGTTACACTCCGCCGCAGTTTGCCCATCTGCCGCTCCTGGTGGCGCCCGATGGCACCAAGCTCTCGAAGCGCCGTCACGGTCCGGTGGTGAGCGTCACTACCTATCGCGATGCCGGATTTCTGCCCGAGGCCTTCATCAATTTCCTCTGTCTCCTCGGATGGTCGCCGAAAGACGATCGGACGAAGCTGAGCCTTTCCGAACTGAAAGACGCCTTTTCTCTCGAAGGCATCAACCGCGCCAACGCCGTCGTGAACTTCAAGGAATCTGACGCCAGTGTGGGGCGGGCACTCCTGCTCGCCAATGGCGAAGGCTCCACAGATAGTGTGGGGCGGGCACTCCTGCCCGCCAACGGCGAGCGCTCCGCTGCACCTGTCACTCCGAGCGAAGCCAGGAATCTGCTTTTCAATCCCGAAGAAACCTTCGACCCCAAAGCTCTCTGGCTCAATGCCGAGCACATTCGTGCGCTGCCTGTCGAAGACCTGAGCTCGCGCCTACTACCGATCGTCCAGCAGAGATTCCCGCAGGTCACGGCAGACAAGATGTTGCTCATCACGCCGCTGATCCGCGAACGCATCAAACTGCTCAGCGAAGTTCTCACCGCCGCCGATTTCTTCTTTCTCGAGGAACTTCCGCCCTACGATCCGGCCGAACTGATCCCGCAGAAAGGCGATGCGGCCATGGCGAAGAAGGCTCTCGACAAGGCGCTGGCCATTCTGCCCAATGTCGAGTTCCAGCACGACCCGCTCGATCAGGCCCTGCGCGCCGCCGCGCAGGAACTCGGCCTCAAAGCCGGACAGATGTTTCAGCCCATCCGCGTTGCCGTCTGCGGCCGCAAGAACGCTCCGCCGCTGTTCGAAACTCTGCAAGTGTTGGGGAAAGAGACCACTCTGAAACGGATCGGGCAAGCCTTAAGAAAGCTCGGGTAGACGAGGCCAAGATTTTGCTGCGTCTTTATTCGCCGTTGTTTATCTAAACTGACTGCTGCGAACAAACACTCCGAGCGAACCCATTCATTAGTTTCGCGAACCGAACGAGGTCCTCTTATGAAAGCTGTTCAGATCAGCAAGCCCGGTGGAGATTTCGAAATCGTCGAGCGTCCCCTCCCGCAGCCGGGACGCGGCCAGGTCCGCATCAAGGTCGAAGCCTGCGGCATCTGCCACAGCGACGCTCTGGTGAAGGAGGGCTATTGGCCGGGCATTCAATATCCGCGAGTTCCCGGACACGAAATTGCCGGCCGCATTGATGCCGTCGGCCCCGACGTCACTTTGTGGCAGGCCGGTCAGCGCGTGGGAGTGGGCTGGCACGGAGGCCACTGCTTCCAGTGCGATCTCTGCCGCCGTGGCGACTTCATCAATTGCAAGTTCGAGAAAATTACCGCCATCAGTTTTGACGGCGGATATCAGGAATACATGATCGTCGGCGCGGAGGCCGTGGCGCTCATGCCCGACGACCTTCCTGCCCATGAAGCTGCGCCGCTGATGTGCGCGGGCGTGACCGTCTTCAACGCGCTTCGCAACTCGGGCGCGCGAGCCGGAGATCTGGTCGCTGTGCAGGGCATCGGCGGCCTGGGCCATCTCGGTATTCAATACGCGCGGAGGATGGGTTTTCGCACCGTCGCCATCGGCCGCGGCGGTGACAAAAAAGCTCTCGCCACCAAGCTCGGTGCGCACGAGTATGTTGACACCAGCGCCGGCGATCCCGCCGAGGCGCTGCGAAAACTTGGCGGCGCACAAGTCGTTCTTGCGACCGCGCCTGACTCCAAATCCATGTCCGCTCTGTTCAACGGTCTGGGCGCGAGGGGCAGTTTGATGGTTGTCGGCGCCGGAGCCGACGGCCTTAGCGTTACGCCGATTCAGCTCATCATGGGTAGCAAGGCGCTGCGCGGATGGGCTTCCGGCACGGCTCGGGATTCGCAGGACACTCTGGAATTCAGTTCGCTTAGCGGCGTCCGCCCCATGATCGAACGCTATCCGCTGGCCAAAGCCGCCGACGCCTATCAGCAGATGATCAGCGGCAAAGCCCGCTTCCGCGTCGTGCTGACGGTGGGGTGATCTAAACTTCGCTGCATGGTCCGCGAAGTGCTCTAGATCGTCAGCCAATACGCCCCGGCAACGATTGCGACGATCGCAAGAGCGCACTGCACCCACCGCGAATAAGCTCGGTGCACGGAGCCGTCTTCACCCGTCAGGCGCGCCATCTCTACATATGGAGTCAGCCCGCGCCGGAACCAGCCTTCGATTTCAACTGTCTGCCCGATAAAAGAGTCTGCCGAGGAGAGTGCAAAAAGAAGGCGCGCGAACGGGATCGTCTGGCGGTAGAGCATAAAGATAATGCCAGTCGAATCGCGCAGGACCAGGTCTGGACTCCAGAACACTCCCGGAACTCCGCGGCCCACGATCTCGCCGCGAAGCCGCACCGCGCGAGGACGCATCTGAGATACTTCGGTGTCTTCGAGCAGCGAAATTACTGACACATCCTGTGCGTCGCCGCGATAGCGGTAGGCCACGCGCAACAGCCATCCCGCGCCGCTGGCGATCAGAAGAACCGGCTTGGTTTCCGGCGGCAGCGTGATGCCGAAGTAAGAAAACCATCCCCGTAGCCACAGCGCCGACACCAGCAATCCGATGCTCAGCAACGGCAGGCCCCACACGAAAAGCTCGATCGGAAACGCGCCCCAATGGATTCTCTGATCGGTAGGCAGCGGATATTGAACTGCCCGGTGGGAATCTTCCGCCTGCTCGTTGAGCGCGCGCACTCGGAGAGCAGTCAGTGGATGGCTGGAATTCAATTCATAAAATCTTGCCCATGGATTGACCAGATCCCAGCGCATGACAGCGGCCGCGTTCGCCGCATCTGCTCCCGCCAGGGCGAGAGCTGTCCCAGAGTGCAGGTTCGAGATTCCCATGACCGCCATCGATCCGGCCACCCGGTATTCGCGGCGCATTTGAGCGTCAACCGCCTTACGCGAGAGCGCTTGTTTGTACTCGCCATCGGCCTTCACCATGCCATAGGCAATTTTTATCAGAGCCGACGACAACGCCTCCGGCGCGTTCGTCACTTCAGCCGCGTAGTGATCGGCGAAATATTCGCGGGTGCGGTTCAACAGGAGAACGACGAACTGGCTCACCCAGTAGCAAACATAAGCGCCGTAAGCCAGCGCGCGCAGATTACTGATGTGACGCGTGAATGCATAAATCTGATAGAGCAGCAGCGGAGCCAGCGCGGCAACCGTCATCACCACGAAGTCCCAATGCTCGATGTGGCCGATCTCATGGGCCAGGACCGCGTTGGCCTCATCGACCGTGAGCACATCCAGCAGCCCCTGGGTGACCACGACTCTGGAATCGGCAGGAGTGTGACCGAACGAGAAAGCATTGGGCGTGCCGCTGGCGATGACCCCGATCCGCGGCATCTTCAATCCTCGATCAGCGCACAATTTCTCGATGAACTCGCGGTTTCGGGCAGGCAGCGCCGGATATAAATCGTCCCAGTGAATCGAAACCACCATCTCGATCAGCCACGGGCCAATCAGGTACTGCAAGCCGACCGTAAAGGCGGCGAATGCGACCGCTCCCCAAAGCGGAATACCAACGCGGGCGAGATAGGCATCGCCGATGGCGAAAACCAACCCATAGAGAGCGAGGAGAATCAGGACGGAGCGAGTGAAGAATTTCACAGGAGCCTCCAAGGGACGGAATCGGGGGCCGGGAACTACAGACGCAGTGATTCTACTATGGGTTTGCGGGGCTCGCATCAAGGAACAGGCCCCGGGCTGCGGGCGTCACCTTACGATGGCCTACGGCGCCGGCTGCAGGTTTTCCGCCTTCCACACCATGGCATCGTGGATACGGCGCCGCCCACTCGGATGATCGTAGAAAATCCATTCTTGCACCGGCCCCGGATTCATCTTGCGGTATTCGCCGAGATGAATCGCGGCCTGGGCCATGCCATCGGGCTGGCGGCTGGCGTTCAATCCGAACATGTCGGCTTCGTGTTCCTGCGTCCGCGTGAAAGTGTTGAACACCGGATTCAGTACGAAAATGAAAATCGCCACCAGCAGCACCACCAGCGGAACCACGGCCGTATCTCCGATTCCGCGAATCTGCCATTTTTCGCCCCAGCGCCCGAGCGCAGCCTCCAGTCCCCAGCGCAGCCAGGCAAAGAGAAGCACGATCATGACCGAGAAGAAAAGCATACCGTTGTACACGTGATGCAGCACGTAGTGCCCCATCTCGTGTCCCATGACGGCCTGGATTTCTTCCGGCGATCCGCGCCGCAGCAGATTGTCATTCAACGTGATGCGCATGGTGCTGCCCAGTCCGCTCACGTTCGCGCTCATGCGCGTGGTCTGGCGGGAAGCGTCGATTTCAAACACATCCCGCGCCGGAATCCCGTTGGCGCGCGCCAGCCGCAGGATCGGCGCGGTAATTTTTGGATCGTCCAGCCGCTTGACCTGGTTGAAAATGGGCACCAGGTAAACCGGACCGATCAGGACCACGAGATTCACGAACACAATGCTGACTCCTGCGCCCCAAAGCCACCACGAGCGTTGCAGCCGTCGCGCCACGCCAAACAGCGCCATTCCCAGAATTCCATAGAGCACCAGGTTGACCAGAAGGCCCTTGAACTGGTCCCCCATCCATGGGCCAAAGGCCTGTGTGGACAGCCCATACTGGTGCTCGCGGAAGTAGTCCTCGTACAGGGATAAAGGAAATCCAAGGATGGTCGCGACCAGCGTGAACTCGGTCATGTAAATCAGGGTCTGCAGCGGCTTGAAGCGGGTGATGCGCTCGGCCAGATCGCGCATCGCCGCCGACCAGCGCAGCTGCAAAAGCAGCAGCATGCCCACCACGACGCTGACAAATTCCCAGAGCGTCAGCCAGTATCCGCCTTCAAAATAAGCGTCGGAGCGCGCCTTGGCCTCCGGTGGAATCAGCGCCATGTAAGCGTCGGTGGCCGTGTCGGCGTTGAAGTTCGCCGAAGCCTGCGCGCCCGCAGGCACGCTGGTGATGGTCGGCATGGCCGTGCCCGGTAACTGGCCGGCGGAATCCTTCTGAGCGGCAGCCACACTGGCCAGCGCGACCATGGTAAACAGCAAAACAATTGCACTTTTCGGCATGGAATCCCCCCGGAGGAATGACGACGCCGTAGTATACGCAGCCGCCGTCGCTTCCGTTCCACAAGAGAACCGGAGGCGTGTAAGGCTCTTGATATACGAAGTACTTTGTGATACAAAGTACACATGGACGCGAACCACGCCCCGTTTCTCCATCCCATCCCTAAACGCTGGATTCCGGCTGAAATGACGACCGCGCCCGGCCTCGACCCCGCCGCGCGGCCCAGCGCAATCGAGCCGCGCCACGCGCTCCTCATCAATCCCTTCTATCCCAAGGACGCCAATGCCAGCTTCGGCAAGCACGTGCTCACGCCCAGCCTCGCATTGACCAGCTTTGCCGCCACCACGCCTCCGCACTGGCGGGTGGAGTACTGGGACGAAAATCTGCTCGCTGGCCGCCCGCCGTTCCATCCCATGCCGGAAGTCGTCGGCATCACCGTGCACCTGACCTTCGCCCGCCGCGCTTTCGAGCTGGCCGGCTGGTACCGCGCCCGCGGCTCGAAAGTGATTCTCGGCGGACTGCACGTCCTCTCCTGCCCGCAAGAATGCGCTCCCCACGCCGATGCGCTCGCCCTCGGTGACGGCGTGCAGCTCTGGCCCCGAATCCTCGGCGACATCGAAACGCATTCCCTCCAGCCGCTCTACATCGCCACCTACGAGAACGACTATCGGGACGACCCGGCCCCGCGCCGGTCCCTTTTGCCGAGGCACAGCTTCCTGACTACGACGAGCCTGATCGCGACCCGCGGCTGTCACAACCGCTGTGGCTTCTGCTATCTCGCGACCGATGGCCTGCGCATGCCCTACCGCATGCGCGATCCGCGGCAGATCGTGGACGAGTTTCAGAAAGACAACCAGCCCTACGCCGTGTTCATTGACAACAATCTCGGCTCGCGCCGCGACTACCTGCACCAGCTCTGCGCGGCGCTGCGCCCGCTCAATAAAATCTGGAGTGCCGCCGTCACCATTGACGTAACCGACGATCCATCGCTCGTCCGCAACATGGCGCTCGCCGGATGCACCGGCGTCTTCATCGGCTTCGAGTCGCTCTCCGACGACAACCTCGCAGACTCGCACAAGAAAACGCCCAGGACCGGCGACTACGCCCGCCGCGTGCGCATGCTGCATGACTATGGCATCCAGGTCAACGGATCCTTCGTCCTCGGCTTCGATCATGACCGCAAAGACGTCTTCGTCCGCACCGCCGACTGGATCGAACAAAACCGCCTGGAGTGCGCGACCTTCCACATCCTTACGCCCTACCCGGCCACGCCGCTCTTCCGGCAGATGGAAGCCGAAGGCCGCCTGCTGCATAAAGACTGGGCGCTCTATGACACCGGCCACGCCGTCTTTCGCCCGAAGCACATGACCCCGGAAGAACTCGAACAGGGCTATGCCTGGATCTACCAGCGCCTGTTTTCGCACGCCTCAATCTGGCGCCGGCGTCCGGAGCAGTGGCAGGCCGTCCCGCTCTATCTCGCGATGTCGTATCTCTACAAGCGTTCCAACCGCTTCTGGCATCTGCTGATCAAGCACGACCTGGTCAACCCGGTATGGAAGCCGCTGGTTGAGCTAACCCGGATGCGGCACGTTCGTTATCGAAGGCGGATGGCCGCGCGGGAAGCGCCAGTCGGCGCACCGGGGCAGGTGGTCTCCGCGGGAGTCTAGTTCAAAGTCTCTTCTCAGAAGACACCTTTATGGTCGGCGACTTACTCCATCTCGAAGCCCGTATTGACGCTCTGCTTTGCGGTAAGATCGAAGTTATGAATCCGTCTGCAACCGAGGCGAAAATGAGCGAAAGCGCCGCGCCGGAGCCTCGCCCCTCGAACTTTCTCAGAGACCGCATTGCCGAAGACATCAAGACCAACCGCTACCACGGCCGCGTTCAGACCCGCTTCCCTCCCGAGCCCAACGGATATCTTCACATCGGCCACGCCAAGGCCATCTGCATTGATTTCGGCCTCGCCGAGGAGTTCGGCGGCAAGACCAATCTCCGCTTCGACGACACCAATCCCGAAAAAGAAAACGTCGAATACGTGGACGCGATCATGGAAGACGTCCAGTGGCTCGGCTACCACTGGGACGGCCTCTTCTACGCTTCCGATTACTTCGGCCAGCTCCACGAGTGGGCGGTCCAGCTCATCAAAGCTGGCAAGGCATACGTGGACGATCTCTCTGCCGAGGAGATCCGCAAGCATCGCGGCACGCTTACCGAGCCCGGAAAAGACAGCCCGTACCGCAACCGGCCGGTCGAAGAGAATCTGAATTTGTTCGAGCGCATGAAGGCCGGCGAATTTCCGGACGGCTCGCGTGTTCTGCGCGCGAAGATTGACATGGCCTCGCCGAATTTCAACATGCGCGATCCGGTCATGTACCGCATTCTGCACGCCGAGCATCACCGCACCGGCAACAAGTGGTGCATCTACCCGATGTATGACTTCGCCCACGGCCAGTCGGACTCGCTCGAAAAAGTCACGCACTCGATGTGCTCTCTCGAGTTCGCCGACCACCAGCCGCTCTACAACTGGTTCATCAAAGAATTGGGAATCTTTCCTTCGCAGCAGATCGAATTCGACCGCCTCAGCCTGACCTACACCGTCATGTCGAAGCGGCTGCTGCGCCGCATGGTGGAAGACGGCACGGTCCGCGGCTGGGACGATCCCCGCATGCCCACGCTCTCCGGCCTGCGCCGCCGCGGCTACACGCCGGAAGCGATTCGCAATTTCGTCGCCGCCGTCGGCGTATCGCGCACCAACGGCATCGTGGATCTCGCCATGCTCGAACACTTCGTCCGCGAAGATCTGAACAAACGCTCGACGCGCGTCATGGCTGTGCTGCGTCCGCTGAAAGTTGTAATTGAGAACTATCCCGAGGGTCAGTCGGAAGAAATGGACGCGGTCAACAATCCAGAGGACGCCAACGCCGGCTCGCGCAAAGTCCCCTTCTCTCGCGTGCTCTACATCGAGCAGGATGATTTCCGCGAAGATCCGCCCAAGGGCTACTACCGCCTGTCGCCCGGACGCGAAGTCCGCCTGCGCTACGCCTACTTCATCACCGCGAAGAGCGTCGTAAAAAACGATCAGGGAGAAGTCGTCGAAGTCCGCTGCAACTACGATCCGGCCACACGCGGCGGCAACGCGCCCGACGGACGCAAAGTGAAATCCACCATCCACTGGGTTTCAGCCGAACACGCGATCAATGCCGAAGTGCGCGTGTACGAAAATCTCTTCACCAAAGAAAATCCCACCGATGTGCCCGAAGGGCACGACTTCATCGAGAACCTGAATCCCAACTCGCTCGAAGTGATTGCCGATGCCAGGCTCGAGCCCTCGCTCGCGAACGCAGCACCGGGCGGCCGCTATCAGTTCGAACGCCTGGGCTACTTCTGCGCCGACCCCGACTCGAAGCCCGGCGCCCCAGTCTTCAACCGCACCGTGGCGCTCAAAGATACCTGGGCGAAGTTCGAGAAGAAGCAGGGCAAGGGGTAACCTCCGCGGAACACCTCTTTTGTCATCCTGAGGCGCGGCGTTTGCTATCCGCGCCGAAGGACCTATGCAACTCTCCCGCAGTTGCATAGATCCTTCGCTTCGCTCAGGATGACAATTTCCGTAAGTTAGTTCTTGACCGACGCTGCCCAAATCGCTGTATGATCCCGCGAACCGTCGCGCGGTCAGGCAGCCTCGCATGAACTCGAACTCAGCCACTCTCTTCGCCTTCTTTGAATTCTCCCGCACGGTCGCCTCGACCTACAGCGCCGGCGTCGTCTTGTTTGCCATCGGTCTGCTGGCCGCGAAACGCGACGTCGCCGAAGCGCGCGGCCTCGACAAGATTGTCGCCCTGGGCAATTTGTGTTTTGCCGCGCCGCTAGGGGTTTTCGCCGCGGAACATTTCTCCGCCGCCAAGGGCATCAGCCAGTTGGTGCCCAAGTTCATGCCCTGGCCCCTGTTCTGGACCTACTTCGTCGGCGTCGCGCTCCTGGCGGCATCTCTGAGCATCGCCACAAGAATCCAAGTGCACTGGTCCGGTCTGGGCATCGGCATCATGATGTTCATTTTCGTTTCCACGATGGACATTCCCGGAACTCTGGCCAATCTCCACAACCGGATCATCTGGGCCTTGCTGGCCCGTGAGCTGTCCTTCGGATGCGGCGGCCTGGTTCTGGCCGCGGGTGTTTCCGACGGCTGGTCCCCTTCTTTCCGAAGCGCGCTGTACACCTTCGGCCGCGTCGTGATCGGCGTCGCCGCCGTGTTCTACGGCGTCGAGCACTTTCTTCATCCGACAAATGTCCCGGGAGTCCCACTCGAAAAATTCATGCCCGACTGGATTCCGGCGCGCATGCTCATCAGCTACATCACGGGAGTGTTTCTGGTCGTGGGCGGAGGATTTATTCTGCTCGGCCAGAAAGTGCGCATGGCGGCCACGTATCTCGGAAGCTGGATTTTCCTGGTAGTCTTCACCGTCTACGCCGCGATCTTGATCGCCTCGATGTTCGACCCGAGCACCGACGTCAAAGTCGAAGGCGTCAACTACTTCTTCGACACGCTGCTGTACGCGGGAACGATTCTCGCTGTCGCCCAGACAGCGCCACACGCCGATTAAGAGTCTGGCCCCGACCGAGGCTTGTTCGCTTTCCGCAAAACAGGTAAAGTTACGGCCAATTTCTGGAGCGTCGCTCACCCTGGAGGAACGTATGGCTCGTCGGGAATTTCTATCCCAAATGGCGCGCTTGGCCGCTTTGCCTTTTTTCGCCGGCGTGGGCGCTGCGCAAGCACAGGCCGGCCGCAAGCAACTCAAAATTCTGATGAAGAGCGCGTGGGGTTCCGATGATCCCACCAAAGCTGCGTTTCCCTTCTCGCACGGGCTGGCACTCGCCGAAGCCGGACACGAGGTGCAGATTTATCTGCTCGGAGAGGCGGTGGTGCTGATGCGAAAGGTTGTGGCTGATGCGGTGACTCCGGTGGGTTGGCCCGCCGTGGGAGATTTCCTGAACAAACTCACTGCTCGGCACGTGCAGATTTATGCCTGCGGCGCCTGCTCCCGGGCGCGGGGCGTGACTGAGTCCGACTTGACCAGCTATGGCGCCAAGTTCGGCAGTCCGCCCGTTTTCGTCTCTCTGATTGAGTGGGCCGACCACATCATTACGGAGTGACAACACTTGTCATCCTGAGCGGAGCGAAGGATCTATGTAATTCAGTGCATGGAGCAAAGCCTGCGCCTCAAGATGACAGGCCTGTGACCGCTGCCGTTCTAGTTATGTATGTGCGGGCTTTGTGCGGGATTGTGACCCGGGCCGGGCGGCTCTTTCACAACTTTGATTTCGAAACTCACCGGCACGCTTTTAGGCGGGAAGCATTGCGCATTGTCGCACGCCTGATAGCGCAGGGTGCCGTGCATCAGATATTTTCCCGGCACCACCGAGTGCAGCGGATGCACCGCCACGGTGACGGTGAAATCTCCGCTGTAGACGTTCAGCGTTTCATCGGGAGAGAACGGGAATTTCAGGTCCTGCCCCGGTGGATACGTGATCTTGCCCAGCACGATGTCGGTGGGCACGTCCACGCTGAGGGTCGTCGGGATCAGATATTCCGATTTCGGCGTGTTCGAATTGATGTGGAAGTCCGAGCCCACGCGAAAATTCAGATTCACGTCCGTCTTGGCGGCGCGGGGCGCGGTGATCAGTCCCACCGGAGCCATGGTCACCGACGGCGCTCGGCCCAGCTGGCCGAAGGCGGCGCCCGCCAGCACGGCCAAAAGCCCGAAAGTCTTCATCGCGGAAGTCTTCACCCCGGAAGTCTTCGCCCCGGAAGTCTTAACTCCGGAACCCCACATCGCCGAAGCCCACATGAAAGTTTTGCGCATCGCGTGTCGCGGTCGCCCTGAGCCGGATACAGCCAAATAGTAAAGCACCCAGGCCCCGCCGCTGTTGTTACTTCTGAGCCTGTACCGGCGCCGCTAACGCTGCGGCCGTCTGCCCGCCTGCCGGAGTCTCCAGCGCCTTCTTGATCGAATCCTCGATCTCGGCCTTTCCCTTCAGGCCGATGATCTTGTCCACAATCTTTCCGTCGCGCCCGATGAAGAACGTCTCCGGCAGCGCCGGCACGCCGCCGTACGCCTCGCCCACCGCTTCTTTGCCGATCAGCACCGGATAATTCACGCCCATCTGCTTGGCGAACTTGGCGATGTCGTCCTTGCTCGAGTCATCCATCGCCACGCCCACCACCTGCAGGCCCTGCGCCCCATACTGATTTTGCAGTTCGATGAACCAGGGCATTTCAATTTTGCAGGGCGCGCACCACGTCGCCCAGAAGTTCAACAGCACGGCCTTGCCTCTCAGGTCCGACAGCCGCAGGTTCGTGCCGTCCAGCGCTTCCAGCGTGAAATCGGGCGCGGCGCTCGGCTTCATCGAACTTGCGGTGGTCGAAGTCCGGCGCGCGGAATGAAAACCAAAATAAAGCATGCCGGCCGCTATTAAAGCCACCACCACCAGCACCAGCGGATTGCGGCCCTTCGGCGCCGGAGGCAGTGCGCCGGTCGGTGGATTCGGATTTTCGCCGCCCAGGTTCGCCACCGGATTTTCAGAAGTAGCCATAATCTCCATCCTCTAAACTTATAAAGCGAAACGGTTCAGGAACGACAGCCAGCTTGAAATCAGCGTGAAGCGCCCGATCACCAGCAATATCCCGAGCGCGATCAACAGCCCGCCCGAAGCCACTTCGAGCATGTGCATGTGCGACCGGAAGCGGCTGTAAAACTTTAAAAAACGCTCCATCAATAAAGACGTCAGCAGAAACGGCACTGCCAGGCCGAGCGAATACACGCCCAGCAGCAGGACGCCTTTCACCAGCGTGTCCTGTTCGCTGGCCAGGGTCAGAATCGCCGTGAGTATCGGCCCCAGGCACGGCGTCCATCCAAAGGCAAACGCGAAGCCGATCACAAACGCGCCGAACGGAGTGCTGCTGCCTTTCACGCTGTGCAGGCGTGCGTCGGTATACAGCGCCTTGATCTTGAATATGCCCGTCAGGTGCAGGCCAAAAATAATGATCACCACTCCGGCGACAATCGAAAGCGTGTGCTTGTAGCGTGCCGCCACCTGCCCGATCTCGGTTGAAATCGCGCCCAGCGTGATGAACACCACGCTGAACCCGAGAATGAACCCGATCGAGTTCACCATCACCCGCCGCATCAGTTGCGCCTGCGGCGACTTCAGCTCTTCAATGCCGGCGCCTGAAATCAGCGAAACGTAGCCCGGCACCAGCGGCAGCACGCAGGGGGACAGAAACGATATCAGTCCGGCAAAAAACGCGGCGATGGGAAGCGGAAGGCTCGTCATGCAGACTCAATTGTAACCGCTGCAGGTTACAAGAAAAGCAGCTCTAGATAGGACGTTCGGGAAGCGTTTTAGTTTCAGTGCGATTCCAGCGATCGCGGAAAATACAAGATTCAGTGGTTCTTGGCCGCCGCAGGCTCCGCAGGGGACGAGGGGATCGGGGCCGAAGGCATCGCTGCCGCAGCCGGCGCGTCGGTCAGAACCTTATGCAGGAATCCCGCCGGCAGAGTTGCGACCAGCACCGCGTGGCTGTCCTCCTGGCGCACCGTCAGGCTGTCAAAGAATGCTTTGACGTCGGCATCGGTGCCACCGGATCCCACCGAGACCTCGGCACGGTGAAACATGTTCAGCATCAAGCTGAGCTTGTCGGCAATCGCTTGCGCATCGGCGTCGTTCCTGGCCCAGGCCTCGGCGCGCAAATGCAGAACGCTGGTCCGCAGCGGAAGATGCAGCGGATTGACGCTCGCCGAGATCACCAGGTCCGCCGGCTTGCTGAACAGGTGCGACCACCCCACAAACTGAGGAGAAGAAGGGTCAATCCGCGCCACCGCCCACACCGGGCTGGCCAGTTGCACCCGCCCGTAATACCGGCGCAGAAACGCCGGGCCCCGGAACGGCGAGGCCAGCCTCCGCGAGCGGTCCAGCATGCCCCG
>Ga0070733_10000407_pt1 | contig 35754 bp, 35 predicted proteins | sample Coa_R1_9_FD_66450 | JGI IMG/M metagenome (GOLD analysis project Ga0070733, IMG submission 66450) | Surface soil microbial communities from Centralia Pennsylvania, which are recovering from an underground coalmine fire - Coalmine... | ecosystem: Environmental > Terrestrial > Soil > Unclassified ... | reverse complement strand
TCTCCGAGGCGAGCTTGGCCGCACCGTACAAAGAAACCGGCGCGTCCGTGGAAAAATCCAGTCCGATCCCGTCCCTAGTGAGTCCGTGGGGCAATGGCGCGGTTGCATCGAGGGCGAAGGCTTGCTCGCGCACTTGCAGAGGAACGGCCGCGAGCGCTTCGATCGAGTAGACTCGGCTGCTGCTGAGCAGCAACAGCCCGGCCTTGTGCTCGCGGCAATATTCCAGCACATTGCCGAGGGCGCCCAGGCTATGCTCGAACAGCCGGCGGCTGCTTCCCGCGCCGGAGACACCGGCCAGCACACTGGGATCGGCCGCCGCGTCGATCACCCAATCGCATGCCGGCAAACCGGCGAGATCGCTGGCCGACCTCAAATCCCCGTGCATGAATTCGACGCCCCGGCGCTCCATCCGTGCCCGATTTGTTTCCGCCCCAGGACGAATCAGGTTGTCGATGCCCGCCACCCGGACGCCTTCGACCCGTTCGAGCAAGCACTCCGCCAACGCGCTTCCCACGAAGCCGCATACGCCGGTGATGAGAATCCTCATACGGCATTCGCGGCCAAACGGCGTTTCCAACTGCCGGCGATTTCCTCGAAGATCGTCGGCAGGGTCTTGAGGATTTTCCAATTCGGGTAATGCGTCCGCATTTTGCGCAAATCGCTGTAATAACAAATGTGATCGCCGACCCTGTTCTGGTCTATGTAGCGCCAGCTCATCTTCTTGCCGGTCGTGTCCTCGGCCATGCGGAACGCCTCGACGATCGAGCAGGAGTTGGACTTCCCGCCCCCTAGATTATAGACCTCCGCAACCCGCGGGGCCTTCCAGAACTCATACATGAACCTGGCCACATCCTCGGAATGAATGTTGTCCCGCACTTGCTTGCCCTTGTATCCGAAGACCTTGTATTCACGTCCTTCTACATTGCATTTCAATAAATAGCTGAGAAATCCCTGTAATTCAACGCCGGAATGATTCGGGCCGGTCAGGCATCCTCCGCGCAAACAACAGGTGGGCATGCCGAAATAGCGCCCATATTCCTGTACCATCACGTCGCCCGCGACCTTAGATGCGCCGAAGATGGAATGCTTGCTTTGGTCGATCGAAAAATCTTCCGCAATGCCATGCTCGAAGGCGGGGTCCGCAAAATCCCAACGAGTTTCGAGCTCCGCTAGCGGCAGCGTGTTGGGCCGGTCTCCGTAGACCTTGTTCGTGGACATGTGAATGAACGGCGCTTCGGGACAAAAGCGGTGCGCCGCCTCAAGCAGGTGCAGTGTTCCCAGTGCATTCACCTCGAAATCGAGAAACGGAATCGCGGCGGCGCGATCGTGCGATGGCTGGGCCGCGGTGTGAATGATCAGGTCCGGCTTAATCTGCTCCATTAGAGCCAGGACCGCCTCCCGGTCACGGATATCGACGCCCCAGTGGCGGTAACCGGGAATCTCGGCTTGCAACTGTCCCAGCACCCAGCTTGTGTCACCCTCGGGTCCGAAGAAAACGGCTCGATGATTGCTGTCGATTCCCGCGATGGAAAATCCCTGCCGGGAGAACCAGCGCGTGACCTCCGAGCCGATCAGGCCGCAGGAGCCCGTCACCAATGCTGTCCGTCCTCTCGTCATCGTTCTGTCATCGGAATGCGCCGTGTGGCTGCAACACACCAGTCTACCGCACGGCCTCTGGGCAGGAGACTATCACGGAATATTTTGCAGTCGGCGGTTTACTCTAAACAATTGAAAAGAAGCGGTGCGCGGGCACCTTAGGAAAGTTTTCCGGGGTATATGCCCACCTCTGTACCGAATCCTCCGCTAAGGTGCTGAGGTTCGTCCCTGCACTCCTCGGGGTTTCTCCCTAACAATCTAAGTGTTACCAATGCCTCGATAGTTCTAGTACTCGATTGGCACGAGGCGTGCCACTGAGCCGGGGTACATTCTTGATCTCAGATGTCGAGCTTCATTGGAATAATTTATAGGAGTATCTATGCACCTCAGTCTGCGATATCTCGCGGCTCTCATTTTTACTCTCGTATTCGGCGTAGTGGCGGGCGCAAGCGTCATTCGGGCGGCCGCCCACTCCTGGAACCTGCCAATGTGCTGGCGCTGCGGAGCTTCCAAGGTCCGCCGTTCGGCCATGCACTCAATGACTGACCTCGTGGCCAAGTTCCTTTTCATGGTTCCGTATCGCTGCCGCGGATGCCGAAGCCGTTTCTATGGTCTTCGCACCTGGAGGCCGTTGCCTCAGCCGCATAGTTAGTTAGTACTCAAGCTCCTTCGCTAAGGACAATTTCAAGTTGTTGATTTTTGCGTGGGGGAGTAGTGTGCGCGCGCACGCGAAGTAAACGTCCACGCCATAGCTGTAACCGTTTCAACATCAAAGGAGAAAATCAAATGCGTATTTGGCTGAAGATGATCTTACCGATTGCGTTTGCAGCGGCTGCATGGAGTGCGCCCTCCGCGTGCGTCGCGGGGACATATGCCAGCTATCAGGCGCTCGTTTCTGGTTGCACGGTGGGCGACGAAGTATTCAGCAACTTCACCGGCCTCACCTTCACAAACAGCCTGGGTGTGGATACAATTACTCCCGCCGAGCTCTTCATCACACCGTCGGTGGTTGCCGGGGTCGATGAGCTGTTGTTCACTTATCAAAACCTTCCCACCGGTTTCGGCGGCTTCCCTTCGTCAACCGACGTAGGCGTGGGTGGCAGTCAGATTTTCAGTTATAGCTTCCAGTACATCGTCACGCCTTCCCCCAATCCGCTCGCCGACATTCAAATGAAATCCACCATCCTCAACACAGGTTCCGGAAGCGTTTCCGCGGTGAAGGATCTAGACAGCAACGCGACGGAATCCTCCGCTAACGATGGTGGGGGGCCGCATACCTCCTTCACGCCCGTTAACGGCCCGATCACCGCGGTAAGCTTTGGCGGACCCTACACCGTCCAAGACACGATTTCGCTTCAAGGCCAAAGTGGAACCGCGGAGCAGCAGGACTTCACCAACCTCTTTACCGAGGGGTCGGTCAGTACTTCCACGCCGGAACCCTCGACGACGCTCCTGATCGCCACCGGCTTGATTTGTTTTGGGATAACCAGGAGATTCCGCGCGAATAGCTAAGCGCGTCCTGTAACTGTGGCGCAGGCTCTTCAGAAGAAGCTCCCCAGCCTGCGCCTCTCTCTATTTTTGGCCTGGCTATTTAGCCGGAGGCAGCCCGAAGTCGATGTTGCGTTCTTTGTTGAGCTGTGTCGAGAATTCCCGGTCTACCAGATCCAGGGACACCCGATTGCGTACGCCTTGCTGGGTGATGTAATTCAGCGTGTCGTCTTCCACCCAATACGCGATGGCCGGATAGATGGCGTGATCCTTCATCGCGATGAGGAAATAGACCGAAGGCGGGTTCGTGGCGTTGTTCTGCGAGCCCTCCTGCGGAACGGCTTCCGGCACGGGCACGTAAGTGTAGTCGCGAAGAACGGGATTCGCGGTTTCCGGGACATAATTCGGGTTGATGATCACGGATGGAGTGACGTTCACGGAGGGATAGCTTGCATTGGGATCGTAATAGCCCTGCGCTGGCCCGTAGTCGACCGGAGCGGGGGCCGTTGCATAGCCATCGCCGTAATAGAACGGATTGGGATAGTAGCCGAGAACATACACAGGTCGCGGCGCAACCCCTGGCCCGCCAACCGGGCGAGCCACGGGACCAGGCGCTGACACGCGCCCTGGCGTGCGGACAGGACCGGCAGGCCGGCCCGGACCTCTTTGCGCGAATAACGCCGGAACCAGACAAGCCATCATCAGGAGTTTCATCGCCGAAGGCCTCCGTAACTATTGGTATAGCATCAAATACACCACCACGCCGGTGACGCTGACATACAGCCAGATTGGCAAGGTCCAGCGCGCGATTTTGCGGTGCCGCTCGAACCATCCCTTCAGGCCGCGGCGCAGCGTGATAATCGCCAGCACGGGCACCGTGACCGCCAGCGCGGTGTGCGTGGTCAGAATCGTCAGATACACGGCGCGAATGAATCCAGCTCCGCGATAATATACGACGCCCGCCAGCGCGTGATACGTCAGGTAGGAAATTAGAAACAGCGTAGAGACCGTGAATGCCGCCAGCATCACACGCTTATGCGCCAAACGCCGGCCCTTGCGGATCAACACATAGGCCGTCACCAGCAATACCGCCGCGGTTCCGTTCAACACCGCGTTCAGCGCAGGAAGATCCTGAACGCTCACAATCTTTCCTTCACCAGCAGCTTGGCGTCCGCGATCACGCGCTGAATCGCGTCCGGCTCCTCGGTGAGATAGAACCCGCGCACCTGTTCCTTGCGGTCCACCAGCACAAAGCGAGTGGAATGATCCAGGCTGCCGTCGATATCGCCCAGCTTAAACACGTCGCGATCCAGATGCCGTAGCGTTTCCACGTCGCCGGTCAGGAAAAACCAAATGCCCGGACGCGCCGAATAGCGGGTTGCGTAGATTTTTAACGTCTCCGGCGAATCTCGCCGCGGATCGATGGTCAGGGAAATCAATTTAACACCGTTGGGCGCCAACGCCGTCTGTACCTGCCGCATTTGCGAGCTCATGCGCGGGCACGGCCCGGGACAGTTGGTAAACATGAAATCCGCCACCCATACGTGTCCGTCCAATACCGGAGTGCTATCGAACCTGGCTCCGGCTTGATCGGTCAGGATAAACTCGGGAACCAAACCGTAGGAAGGAAGATTGGAATGCGCGGAGCAACCAGTCAGTCCCACTGCAAGGCCGCCTGCCGCCAGCGCGACAAGACTAATAGCGCGTGCCGTCAATGACCAGCAGTCCATAAAGCAAAGGAAGATAGACGACGCTCGCCAGCAGCACCTGACGCGCGCGCAAGGTAGAGTGTTCGGAAGCGGCGCGGAATCCCGCGACCAAAACGATCGCGCCTAACGCCAGCGCTCCGTACATGTACACGTTGCCGGCCATGGCGAAGAACTTCGGCGCGAGGCTCATGGGAACCAGCGCCAGAGAGAACCACACGATGCGCCGCCCGGTGGAATCGCCGTCCGGCTCGACCACGGGGAGCATGCGGATTCCCGCGCGCGCGTAATCCTCGCGGTACATCCACGCGATGGCGTAGAAGTGCGGGAACTGCCACAGAAACAGGATGGCGTAGAGAATGCCCGCTTCAAAATTCAGCCGCCCGCTTGCGGCCGCGTAACCGATCAACGGCGGCATGGCTCCGGGAATCGCGCCAATGGTGGTGGAGATCGGAGACACGCGCTTGAGCGGCGTGTACACGAACAGATAGCTGGCTAGTGTAAACAGGCCCAGGAGCCCGGTGAGAAGGTTCACCTCCAGGCATAACTCGGCGAAGCCCGCCGCCGAAAGCGCTACGCCGAACCACAGAGCCTCTCCCGCCGTCAGCCGCCCGCTCGGAATCGGGCGAGCGCGGGTGCGCCGCATCAGGGCGTCGCCTTCGTTCTCGTACCACTGATTCAGCGCGGCCGTTCCACTGGCGATCAAGCCTGTCCCGAACAACATGTGCAGCAGCGCGGCCCAGCTCCAGGCCGGAGCGAGATGCGCGCCGCATAGGAAGCCAATCGCGGAGCTCATCAGGATGAAACTGGTGATGCGCGGCTTGGTGAGTTCGGCGAAATAACCGGCGCGTTTCATGCTGTCACCGCGTGCGTTTCATGCGCATGTTCGCGAACATTGCGCCGGATCTGAATCGCGAGAGCCACGCTGGAGGCCAGCGTCAACGCGCCCGTAGCCACGTGGGCGACGGTGACGACGACCATCGCGACGGGGTTCTTGGCCGCATCCAACCTGGTGTAATAAGCTCCGATGCCCAGCAGCACCTGCGCGAACGTCATGGCCATCAGCGTGATCGCCGCGGGCCGTAGCGAGCGATGCTCGGGGAATTGGTGCAACACGAACGCGCACACGATCAGGATCGCCGCCGCAACCACCATCGCACCCAGTATGTGCGGCAGCACGGTCATCGCGCCGTGCCGAAATGCCGCTCCCAGCGCGATCTGCGCCAGCACCAGGACGGGAATTACCACGGCCAGCGACCGCAACGACGGTTTGCCGTAATCCTCCACGATCTCCGCTCCGCGCCGCCAGCTCTGGGAGGTGAAGATCGCGATCGCCACCGTGGTCGAAAAAAAGAGTTGCGCCAAGCAGGCATGCGAAACGCTCACGGCAGGAGGCAGCAGCAGCTTCACGGTCAAGCCTCCCAGCAAGCCTTGAACGATCACCGCGCCCAGCGCCGTCCATCCCAGCTTGCGCATCCATGCCCGCTGTTCCGCGCGCGCCAGCCAGATCGCCAAACCTATCGTAAGTAACCCCACGAAAGTTGCCACCATCCGATGGCCATGTTCGAAGAACACGCCGCCGGTCATCTGCGGCATCACTTGTCCGTACGATAGCGGCCAATCCGGAACGGACAGCCCGGCCTGCTTGCTGGTCACCGAAGCTCCGGCGACCACCAGGAACAAGGTGCACACGGCCAGCGCGATGGCATAACGGTGTAACCATTGATCCGACCGGGGGGTCTGAGAGGCGCTCACGTACATTCTCATTGTAACGCTTCTTGCGAGGGTAGAATAGAGGCGTGTTTCCCGGCTTCATGCAACAAGCAATCGCGCTGGCGATCGAAAACGTCCGATCCGGAAGCGGGGGACCCTTCGCGGCGATCGTGGTCAAGGAGGACCGCGTGGTTGCCTCGGGGACGAATCAGGTGAGCGCTTTGAACGATCCCACGGCACACGCCGAAATCATCGCGATCCGCGCGGCGTGCACCGCATTGGGCTCGTTTCAACTGGACGGGTGCGATCTCTACACCACCTGCGAGCCGTGTCCCATGTGTCTGGGCGCGATTTACTGGGCCCGGCCGGCGCGCGTGTTCTTCGCCGCCACTTCCGCCGACGCCGCGGCAGCCGGTTTCGACGATGCCTTCATCTATCAGCAGATTTCGGTTCCCTTTCCGGAGCGCCGTATTCCTTTTGTCGCGATGATGCGAGAAGAGTCCCTGGCCTGCTTCCGGGCGTGGGAGCAGCAGCAAAATCGGATTCCCTATTAGAAGGTTGGCGGAGAGCGTCAAGCCCGATCCCGGATGAAAAGCAACGTCAGCTTTACGGAGACGTAGGATAGCAGGAGAGCCGCGGCGATCCATCCGGCTCCGATCGCTTGAGCAGCTCGAAATGCCGCGGCGAGCGTGGATCCGAGGTTATCCAGAATCGATGGAGGTGAGGGACTCTCGCTGCTTCGCCGCAACACGGCCACGATCAGGAACGCGAGCGCCAGCGCCCAGGCGGCGATCCCCGGCAGGGCGCGCTTCCATGGAAACGGAATCGGCGGGGGCGCGGAGGCTTCGTTCCTCAGGACATCCATAATCCCCGAGGCGAAGCCGGAGGACGGCACTAAGTCGGCCTCGTCAGAAAGAATGCGATCAAGTTCCCGGTCGTTCATCAAGCCTCCTTCCAGTTTAGCTCCGCCATAAGCTGCGGGAGTTTATTGCGCAGAAGTTCCCGCCCTCGGGAGAGGCGCGCTTTCACAGTGCCCTCGGGAAGGCCCAGACTCTGCGCGGCGGCGGCAACATCCATGCCGTGGAAATAGAAAAGCGTCAGCGCCTCGCGATATTTTGGCGGCAGAGTGAATACAGCTCGCCGCACGGCGCGGTCACGGTCCTCCGCCAGCCTCAGCGGATCCTCGATGCGCAGATCGACGGGCTCGGCGACTTCGTCGATCGAAATGCTCCTGGGAGGAAATCGCCGAATCTCGGATCGATATAAATTGGTGGCTACCGCGAACAGCCAGGTGGAAAACGCGGCATCGCCGCGCCACGCGCCCAGGGCCCGATATGCGCGCATGAATGCCTCCTGAGCCATCTCCTCCGCGCGGCCACGGTCGCGGCAGAAGCGGTACGCCAGGTTGACCAACGGGCCTTGCCAGCGGCGCACGATATTCTCGAAAGCGTCGATGTCGCCGGCCAGAACCTTCTGGACGTCGGCTTGATCGTCGCTGGCACTCACTCGAAATCCTCCAAACGTTCGACCCGGTTGAATCCTTCGCGGTTGCGTTTTCTCGCCGGAATCAGGTGTTTTTAAAAAATGCAACCTTGGCAAGCGCGCCTGTGTCTGACTGGATGCAAGGCAAGTCTCCAGTGAGGAGGAGGATAGCATGTGGGAAGCTTTAGGTTGGATCGTCGCGTTGCTCGCGCTCTGCTCATTATGGGCCGTGCAATCCTGGGTGAGTAACCGCCGTCAGGAGCGGGAGGCATTTTACAGATCGGAAGCTATCAAGAAGATTGCGGAGATGCAAGGCGCCACGCCCGAGCCTGTGCTGGCCGTGCTTCGGGAGGCTCTAGCGTCCCCCGCCTCCCCCCCACACCCCATGATCATGACCTCCGAATATCGTAAAGAGAGGGAGGCATTCTACCGGAGCGAGGCCTTGAAAAAGTTCTCGGAAGCGCAGGGTGGGGGCGCGGAGGCTGCTCTCCAGTGGATGCGCGAAGAAGACAGAAGATCCGAACGGCGCATCCGCGGCGGGCTTCGGCTGGGAGGTTTAATTGTCAGCGCCGTAGGAATCGGGGCCATGATCTTCTTGTATGAACTGATCCCGGACATGCCGGTGTATCTCGCGGGGCTCATTCCCACGCTCATCGGCGCCGCCCTGCTGACCTATTCCTACATCCTCGTGGATAACTCGGCGAGGCCTCCGGGTTAGCCGGCGCGGCGTGCTCCCGCGTCGATTGTTGATATACTCGGGCGGTCGTGATATCAGCGCTCGCCATAGGCGATCTCGAGTCAAGGACAACGCGCAAACTTCGCCGCCGGCTGATTCCCCTGCTGTTTGTTCTTTACGTCGTCTCCTACCTCGACCGCATCAACATTAGTTTCGCTGGGCTGACGATGAACGCCGCGCTAGGCATCACTGGCGGGCAGTTCGGGTTACTGGTCTCAATCTTCTTTTGGGGCTATTTGGCCTGCCAGATCCCCAGTAATCTGATGCTCCACAAGATCGGCGCGCGCGTTTGGATCGCCTCCATCCTGATTGCGTGGGGAATCGCGGCAATGCTTTCCGGAGCCGCACAAGGCGTCGGGCAGTTGTATGGAATGCGATTTCTACTGGGCGCGGCGGAGGCTGGTTTCTTTCCGGGTGTCCTTCTCTATCTGACGTACTGGTTCCGCCGGCATGAACAAGCCCGCATGATTTCCCTGTTCATGATCGGGCTGCCGGTGGCCAGCATTCTGGGCGCTCCGGTGTCCGGCTTCCTCCTCGACCACGCGCATTGGGCCGGCATAAGCAGTTGGCGATGGCTGCTGATCCTGGAGGGACTTCCCGCAATCGCATTCGGCATCCTCACTTATTTCATCCTGCCGAGCCGCCCGGCCGAAGCGGCGTTTCTCACGCCCGAGGAAAAGAATTGGATCGTGGCGGAACTGGCCAGGGAAAAACAACACCAGAGCGGGGAGCGCTCCCTCTCGGTGTTACGCGCTTTGTCTCATCCTCGGGTGTGGCACCTGACTTTTATCGAGTTCATGTTCGCAATTGCGTTGTACGCGATGAGCTTTTACATGCCTCAGGCCGTGCAATCGCTTTCGCGCGGCTACTCCAATACAACTGTGGGTGTCCTGGTGATGGTGCCGCACCTGGCCGGACTGATCGCGATGGTGCTGGTATCGAGAAGTTCCGACCGCAGACTGGAGCGGCGCTATCACGCCGCGTTTTCCGCAATGGTGGGGGGGACCGCATTGATGTTGCTGGGCACAACCGTCTCACCGGTCGTTTCGATCACGCTTTGGTCCTTCGCGGCGATCGGCATCTATGGCTTCCTGGGTCCATTTTGGTCGCTTCCGAGCGAATTCATGACAGGATTCGCCGCCGCCGCTGCAATTGCCTTGGTCAACACCGCGGGAGGGCTCGGGGGTGTTGCCGGACCCTCGGCCATCGGGGCTTTGGCGGGCAGGACGGGAGGAATCTACGGAGGGCTGGCTTTTGCGGGCGTTTCGTTGTTCGTATCCGCGACGCTCATCCTGCTTCTGCCGAAACGAAACTTGAACCGTCTGATCCTCGTGAAAGATCCCACCGCTTGACCACCTCATGGGTGATACCATGTCGTTTTATTTATGCCATCGAGACAATTCTTATTACGCTTCGGTTTCTTTTCCGCCGTTTTGTTCCTGAGCGCGCTAGCCCAGGCGGCGGACCCTCCCGACACAGTGATGCTCGCCGATGGCGAGAAGCTGATGGGAAAACTGTTGCGAGCTACCGGCACAGACGTGACGTTTCATAGCGATTCGGCCGGTGATGTCACCATCCCCTGGGCCAAGATCAAGGAACTGACGGCCTCGCGCCGCTTCGCCGTGATTCCCAAGGGCGTCATATTCAAACGCAAGGCGACCGACTCAAAGATTCCGCGCGGAGTCCTCGCCTTTACCGACGGGAAGATCCAGATCACACCCGGCGGCGACCAGCCCGTGCAAACCGTGGCTACCGGCGATACCGGCTTCATCATCGACGAAGACGCGTACCAGAAGGCGCTCCACAATCCCGGCTTCGGCGAGGACTGGAAGGGGGCGCTCACCGGCGGCGTGTCCTTGATCGAGGCTACGCAGAAGAGCGAGACCTTCACCGGCGCAGTGCATCTTGCCCGCGCCATCCCAGTTGAGGATTGGCTGGCGCCACGGAATCGCACGCTCGTGAATTTCACCGCCTCCTACGGAAAGATAGATCAGCCCAATACCCCCGAAGTGAAGACCGACCTGGTGCACTTCGACGCCGAACGCGACGAATACTTCTCCGCCCGTATGTACGCGTTGGGGCAAGCCGCTTTCGATCATAACTTCTCTCAGGGGCTGTCGCTACAGCAGACCTACAGCGGCGGCGTTGGCTGGACCGCGATCAAATCGGACAAACAAACGCTGGATCTGAAGGCCACAATGAGTTACATTTCCCAACGCTTCAACGGCGCGCCGAACAAGAGTCTGATCGGATCTGTCTTCGGCGAGACATATCATCGTAATCTGCCGGCCGGGATCAAGTTCGACGAGCAGCTTACGTTCGTTCCGGCCTACAACAACACCAGCGCCTATTCGGGCAACGCCGGCGCGGGAGTCACCATGGCCTTGTACAAGCGCTTGAGCCTGAACGTCAGCGCTTTGGATACGTTCCTGAACGATCCTCCGCCGGGCTTCAAGAAGAACTCATTCCAGTTCACGACCGGCGTGACGTATTCGCTGCCGTAGGGCCGTAGAACGTAGGGTGCCGCAATCCGCCCGTGTGTGCAGGGCTAGAACAAAACTTCAAAATCGCCGCGGTAGTGGCGATGATAGGTGCCGAAGAAGACTCCGTATTCAGCGTCGGCGATGTTGTCGTGGACCGCGAGCGCGTTGAAGTGATTGCTTATATTCACGGCAGTCACCGAAAGGCGCAGCGTGTATTTGGAGCTCACCTTGACGTTCTTGGCGATGCGCGCGTCGGCTGAGAAGAAATCCGGATAGCGCGTGGAATTGCTGAACGGAACGCCCACATAATTCTGCATCGCGTCGAGCCTGGCAAAGGGGAAGCCCGTGCGGAATTCGACAATCGGGAACGCCTCCAGATCCCAGACGTGAGATTTCACGCGGCCCCACACCAGGAAGCGATTGGGATTGTCGGCCGGAAGGTTGGAGTAAATGTCGGGCCGGACCAGCGGGCTCGCGAAGTTGCCGAGGAACGAGTCGAACGTGTTGAGGTTCCCTTCGGACCGGCTGCGCGTATAGGTGGCGCTTAGCTGCTGGCCGTCCTTCCACGAGAACTTTCCGGTCACTTCCAGCTGGCGGTAGCGCGATTTGCCGTCGCCGTTCAGCACGATCTCATTGGTTGTCCCGTTCAACTCAGGATCCAGCACCACCAGCCCCACCGCCCGATTGTCGGTGTACACCGAGCGCATCCGGAAGTGCGGTGAGAAGCTGTGCTCGATCTGAAGATTCAGTGTCGCGCCGCGAGGCGAGAAGGCGCCCGCGACCCGCTCGCCATGAACCAGGAAGCTCCGTGGGCCGTTAACACTTCCGATGACGTTGATATAGGGAACAGGATCGCCGAGGATGCTTCCGTCCGGAGCGTAGTTGGTGATGGTACGAAGCGGGTAGCGCCCGAAGGTGTAAATATCCAGTGGCAGATGATCGTAGAAGGTCCCGTACCCGGCGCGCAGCACAGTGCGCTGATCCGCGAAAGGGGTCCAGCCAAAACCGGCGCGGGGCGCGATGCGCAGACTGCCCGCCAACCGCTGATGCTCAATCCTGGCGCCATAGTCGAGCGAGACCCGCGAGGACATCGACCAATGATCCTCGGCGTAAGCGGTGACTTCAAGATCGGAGCGGCTGAACGGATTCTGATTCTGGAAGTCGATGCGCTGCTCCAGAATACTTGCGCCATTCTCGATGTCGATGGGACGGAAGGCAAAGTGGCCCTGGTCGCCCAGACCGGTAACCGAGCTGCCCATCTTGAGCAGGTGCGTTCCCGCCAGATGGAAGGGGGCCAGCGACCATGTCTCCAGCCATTCCGTGCGGCTGGCGCTGCGGACCTGGGTACCGAAAAAATTGCCTTGATTCCCTTGCGGCGTCACGATCATGTCGGCGCTGCCCTGGGCGCCAACGGTCACGTTGAATCGCTGCAGCGACACGCTGCTATCGACCAGACCGTTCAGAAAACCGAAGCGGTCGAGCAGTGTGCCGGAGTAGTTCTGCTGCGCGTAGCTGGGCGTTACCGGCTGAGGATTGAAGAAATCGGGGTTGACGAAGTTTATGTGCTGCGGGCTGAAGTGAAACGTCGCGGTGAGAATCTGCTTATCGGAAAGAATGTAATCGAGCTGCGAAAAGGAATTGACCGACTCCTTTTTGGATATGTTGTTCGGAAACGTCAATGTGCGGTTGGAAGTTTTATCGAGTATGTACTGAAGCGAATTGATGAAGTACATCCGATTGCGAATCAAAGGTCCGCCCAGAACAAAGCGTGGCGTTTCATTCCGGATGCCGGCCAAACGGCGGCCGCGGGCGCGAACGTCGGGGAAAGGATCTTTGAGGTCGACGTGCCACTTTTCGCCGCCGCGGCGCGTTTCCACCGCGATCACGCTCTGGGTGAAGCGGCCATATTGCGCGAGAAACGGAGTGTTGAGAACGTTCACGGTTTCAATGGCGTCGACGGGGATGCTCTGCCCGAAGTTGCCGGTGGCGGGATCGGTGATGTCGCTCTGATTGACTACCATGGCGCTGCGTTCCTGGCCGGCGCCTTCAATCTTCACCTGGCCGTCGGGAGTCCGCACGATGCCCGGCTCGAGCGGCAGGACGTCGTTGACCGAGGCGGGGTTGGTAGGCAGGGTCGTCACGTCGAGCGGACGAACCAGGTTGTTTTCCGCGGCGCTTTGCTCCACCGGCACCTGTGTCTCGGTGACATCGACCGTGGTGGACTGCATCTTGGGTGTCAGCACCAGGGTGATCTCCAGATTCGCGGCGCTCGAAATCTGGACCGCTCTTATCGAACTCTCGAAGCCTTCCTTGGAAGCGGTGACGGTCCAGGGTCCGCACGGAATTCTGGCGAAGTCCGCGAACCCGGCTGTCCCGGTGTCGTGGCTCCCGAGCGATTGATCACCGAAAGCCATGCGCACATCCGCTTCGAAGACGGAGCCTTCCTGAGAGTCGAGGACGAAGACGCGAAGCTCACCGGGCCTACAGGTTTGAGCCGAAAGGCGCGCGCCGCATAGCAGCACCAGTAGTGTCGCGAATAGAAGCGATCCGCGGAACTGATCCATCCAGATGTACCCGTGATGTTAGCAGCTATAAACGTGAAAGTTCTGCCGTGCACACCCAGGAAACTTTGCCGGGCCGGGCCGGGCGCCGTTTTGTGGAATCAATCAAATAACGGCTTTGGCTGTGAGATTGCGGATTAAAAATGATAAGGAGGTTTCCATGATCTTGAAACAGGCTTTGGTCGTGACGATTTCATTGGGCCTCGCGGGTTTGGCGGCGTGTAACCGGAGCGGACCAGCGGCGGCGGAGGCGAACGCCGATCCGGCTCCTGCGAGCCTTGCGCCTGCTCCCCCGCCCACTTTCAATCTGAATGCAGGAGTCCAGATCCCGGTGCGATTGCAGGAGACGCTCGACACCAGGAGCAGTCGCGCCGGCGACCGCTTCACGGCGGTTCTGGATGAGCCTCTGGTTTCCGGCGATCAGGCCGGCGATCGGGTCATCGTTCCGAAAGGTGCGCTGTTCTTCGGCCACATCACGGAGGCCAAGCCTTCCGGGAGATTCAAGGGCCGCGCGATCATGGCCCTTACGCTCGATTCGTTCCAGTTGAATGGACAGACCTACCAGGTGAGCTCGACCAGTTCCGTGCGGCTGAGCCGCGGGCATAAGAAGAGGAATTGGTTTTGGATCGGCGGCGGAGCGGGTGGCGGCGCGGCAATCGGAGGAGCGGCAGCTGGTGGTCCGGCGGCTCTAATCGGAGCCGGGGCGGGCGCGGCGGCCGGCACTGTGGGAGCAGCGGTCACTGGAAAGCGGCAGGTTCAATTGCCGACGGAGACTCGGATCACGTTTAAGCTGCTGTCCCCGGTCCAGGTTTCCGGATAGGCGCCTACTGATACCGGAAGGAACGCGACAGGACGTACCCGGCGGCAAGAGCGGCCGCGGCGGTGACACATACGTTCGGAAGCACGCTTACCGGCGACGAACCGAAGCTCATCAGCTTGTGCAGAGCGTCCATGGTCCAACCGGTGGGAAACGCGAGCGCGAGCTTCTGCGTCCACAGCGGCGTAACCTCGATGGGCCACCAGCAGCCGCCCAGCCCAGCCATGAGATTGCTGGCCAGCACTCCAAACCCGATAACCTGGCCTTCGGTGCGCCCGAAGTTGCCCAGCAGCATGCCCAGCGCGGCCGCGAGCGATCCGTATACCAGCAGCACCAGCACGATCATCGGCAGATTCGGGCCCCAATGCACATGGAACAGCAGGCGTCCGGCGGTCATCGCGAACACGATCTGGATCACTCCCAGGATCATCCTCGCTCCCCATTTTCCCAGCACGACGGCGCCGCGCGACATGGGTGAGGAAGCCAGCCGCCGTAGAATTCCCTGATTGCGCTCGATCGTCAAAGACACACCTCCGGTGGTGAACAGAACCAGCAAGGTGAACATCACCATGGTGCCTGGGACGGACTGGTCGAAACCGGATGGAGGCGCGACGCGCTTCCCGGCGGACTGCACATTCAGGGTCAGCAGATGCGGCTCGGCGGCAAGCTTCACGAAGGCTTCTTTCGACGCTTGTATATCATGCGACGCTTGGGCATTCTCGCCCGAGACCACGATCACGTCCGCCAGCGTCGTATACACCGCTCGATACAGCCGCACGCGGTCATAGTCCGCGCTCATGTCATCGCCGGTGCGGTCAAAGCGAATGGCCATGGGCTTGCCGGCGAGAACCGAATCCGTGAAACCCGCCGGAATGGTGAGCCTTCGGCGAGAGCGCAGGAACTCTTTCGGATCTTGAGAGCGAGTCAGATGGTAGCCGCGCTGTTCCAGCCGAGCCAGCAATTGATCGGCGAGAAAACCAGCATCCGGCGGAACGCTCACCGCCAATTCGTCCTTCCCGGGACCCGAGGAATTGCCGGTGATGGTGCCGATGAAGTAGAAAAAGACGATGGGCATGATGAATGTCCACATCAGCGCCTCGCGGGTGCGCAGCAAGCGCGCCGCGTCCCTGCGAGCCAGGTAGAAGGCGTCGCGAAACATGGCCCCTTTAAACGAACCTCCTGAGGCGGCGGATGGTGATCAGAAAGAAGAGCGATCCCACGACGGCCATCCCGCCGGCCCCGATCGCAAGATCTCTGGTGTGGGCGGACCCGTCGACAAACGCCTTGAACACGGTGACCGCCCAACCGTTGGGAGTGAATCGTCCGATGGACGCCATCCAATCCGGCATCATCTCAAACGGAAAAAACGATCCGCCCAGAAGCGCCAGTGGAAACACCACCAGATTGCCGATCACGTTCGCAGCCCGTTGATTGGAAGCGTGGACCGTGACCGTAAGAAGCAAGAGATAACCGGCCGTCCCCGATAATATGAGCCAGATCGTCGCCAGAGGAACGCTGGCCACCGGGACATGGGCGAACCAGCGCATGCCTCCGACTCCCAGCATCGCGACACAGGAGAGGATCAGCGCCAGAGAGATCAACCTCCCGCCGAGGAATGCTCCCAGCGAAGCCGGGGTTGTCGCGAGACGGCGGAGCGTTCCCCACACTCGCTCCTTCCAAATGTCCAGGGCGTATTGGTTCGCGAGGAACAACAAACCCATGAAGAGCATCGACGGAAGAAAAATCGCGCCGACATTCGTGCTCTCCCGCTTTTCGGCGGTGACATTCAGTTCCAGATCGATCAAAGGCGGATCCAGATACTTGGAGAGGCTCTGGCCGATGCGATTGAACGCGAGGCTCGTGCGAATGATGGTTTCGTCGCTCGGGCGCTGCCCGGTAGCGATGCTGCCCAAGGGAACCGCCGCCAGCTTCTGGAGGTAGAAGCCGCCATCCACCATGGTGGAAAGGGTTTCCTCGGCGATGTTCGGCAGAATGGATTGCGCCGGATTGGTCACAAGCTGCAATTGCGCCGGCTGGCTCTGAAACACGGCGTCTTGAAATCCCTTGGGGATGATCAGGAGCGCCGAGGCGTCGCCTCGATCCATGCGGCGCCGGCCTTCCCCTTGGCTGGTGGTTTCCAGGATGAACATCTTGGAGAGAGGCTCGCGAGTGAACGCGCCGGTGAGTAACTGGCTGACCAGGGTTCCGTCCTCGTCGGCCACCAAAAGCCGTCCCTGCGGAGTCGCTTGCCCGCCGCCGAAGACCACGGTGACTAGAATCACCAAAATCAGGGGTATGCCGAGCGAGGTCGCAAGCGACAACGGATCGCGCCGCAAGCGGCCGAGGTCCTTCCCAACGGCGGTCCACAGGAAGCGCATCGTTATTCGCGAAGCTCCTTGCCCGTAAGCTTGATGAAAAGACTCTCAAGGCTCGGCTGCGTGAGCGTGGTGCCGCGAACCTCAGCGCCGGTTGCGGCGAGAGCCGCGAAGATCGCCGGCAACTTTTGCGACGCTCCGACGAGCGAAAGCGACAGCAGGCTCTCATCGCTTTGGAGGATCTCTATCGAATCGATGTGCTGCATAGCGGCTCGCGCGGCGGGCGGCGAGAACACGCCGGTGAGCCGCAACAGGTCGCGCTCGGCCAGCATGGAGCGGAGCTGCGCCAGCGTGCCCGCCGCGATGACCTTGCCATGGTCCATAATCGCGAGGCGATCGCACAGCGCCTCGGCCTCCTCCATGTAGTGCGTGGTGTAGAGCACGCAGGTTCCGGCGCGCGCCTCGGCGCGAACCAGATCGAGCAGCCGTACACGGCTCTGCGGATCGACTCCTACGGTGGGCTCGTCGAGGAGCAGGACCTTGGGGGAATGGAGAATGCTGCACGCAAAATTCAATCGCCGCTTCATGCCGCCGCTGAACTGCTTCACCGGCTCGCGGGCCCGGTCTTGCAGGCCGGTCAATTCCAGAACTTCCTGGATGCGTTCGCGCAGTCGCGGGTTGCGCATGCGCTGCGCCCCGCCCCAATAGGAGAGGTTCTCGTTCGCGGAGAGGTCGTCATAGAGAGCGATCTCCTGCGGAACCACGCCCAGGTTCGCCCGGGCGGCAGGTCCGTCGCGAACGACGTCGTGCCCCATCACTTTGATGTGGCCCGCGCTGGGCGTAAGCAGCCCGCAGATGCAGCCGATGGTGGTGGTCTTCCCCGCCCCGTTCGGACCAAGAAGGCCAAAGATCTCGCCGGGCCGCGCGGTGAAGGAGACTCCGTCGACGGCGATTAGCTCGCCGTAGGATTTGCGGAGTTCTTCGACTTCAAGCATGGGCGTTGGCGAGCGAAAAGGGGCTGGCCTATTCTATCAGCGTTCCTCTGCGATCAGAGCAATTGAAGAATAGATTCGATCGTTGTTGATCGCATTTGTGCGACTTCGGTCACGATTCCGTGAAGGGTGCCGATCTTCAGCGGATCATGCAAAGGAACTGTGATTAGGTGGGCGGAAGTCCCTCATGTCTCAGCCTGACATGACTTCCCCGCTGACGGATTGCCCGATACCCGAGGCGTTCCAGCGCGTGGATCAGCCGATCCGCGGACACCCCGCGCGGCAATTTCATGCGGCTTCGACGGGAATCAACTCGTCCTTGACGTAGTGCAACTGAACCATCCGGGGGCGGACATCGGAGTCCTCAAAGTGCAGCGACACAGCCTCAAGGACGTTGTCGCGGAGTTCATTCCACGTCTCCGCTTCCGTGAAGATGGGGTGGCCGAGCGCTCGAGCACAATAGCCGCCTTCCTCGGCGTCGCGAATCTCGAAGATCAGCTCCATTTAGTTAGAATAGCTCGGCGATACGATGAATTGGGAAGGTAAGATGGCCACATGCGACCACCACGGGATGCAGAAACTCTTCTGTCGCGGACTATCGAGCGGATTAGGGCGACAAGCATAGGGAACCGAGAATGCTTCGTCCGTCTAGTAAACAGGGCTTCAAGAATCGAGGCGTTGGACCGGTGTTCAATGCCAGAGGCAACGAAGAAGGGTGTCCGATTCTGTGTGTATGGATCGGACTGGGTCGGGCCGGATCAGAGATTCTGGAGGGACCCGGTCAGCTTGACCGCGGCCTTCGAGAGCTGGATGCAGGATCTCTCGGTGATATGACGGGCGATCGTTTGAATAGCACGATATCGCGCCCTCGACGTTTCGTTCAAGGCCAAGCGCGCATCGGATTTTCCCAAAGCCGCTTACCGTCGCCCCCGTGCTATCGTATACTTTTCGGTCTTTTTCCCAAAACAACTCTAACCACACATGTCAACCCGCACCCCTATCACTGTCGCGCATGGCGACGGCATCGGCCCCGAGATCATGGCGGCCACGCTGCACATTCTTGAAGCCGCTGGAGCGCTACTGGACATCGAAACCATCGAGGTCGGCGAGAAGGTTTATCTATCGGGCAACACGTCCGGCATCGCCGCCAGCTCCTGGGATTCCCTGCGCCGAACCAAGGTGTTTCTCAAGGCTCCCATCACCACGCCACAGGGCGGAGGATACAAGAGCCTCAACGTCACCACGCGCAAGATGCTGGGCCTCTACGCCAACATCCGCCCATGCGTTTCCTACCATCCCTTCGTGCGTACGAAGCACCCGGTTATGGATCTGGTCATCGTGCGCGAGAACGAAGAGGACCTTTACGCCGGGATCGAGTATCAGGCCACGCCCGACGAAATGATCGCGCTCAAAGTCATCTCGCGCCCCGGCTCGGAGAAAATCATCCGTTACGCGTTCGAGTACGCGCTCCAGTACAAGCGCAAGAAGGTCACCTGCTTCACCAAGGACAACATCCTCAAGATGTCGGACGGCCTGTTCCACAAGATCTTCGATGAAATCTCGCCGGAATACCCGACCATTGAAAAGGAACACTGGATCGTGGACATCGGCGCAGCCAAGATGGCCGATACTCCGGAAGCTTTCGACGTGATCGTGATGCCGAATCTCTATGGCGACGTGCTCTCCGACGTTGCGGCGCAGATAGCCGGCTCGGTGGGCCTGGCCGGATCTTCCAACATCGGCGACCATGCCGCGATGTTCGAGGCGATTCACGGCTCGGCTCCCCGGCGGGCGGGGCAGAACCTGGCCAACCCATCCGGCCTGCTGCACGGCGCGTTGCTGATGCTGGTGCATATCGGCCAGCCCGACGTCGCGGAGCGTATCCATAACGCCTGGCTTGTCACCCTGGAAGAAGGCATCCATACTTACGACATCTTTATGGAGGGAAAAAGCAAGCAGAAAGTCGGCACCAAGGAGTTCGCGCAAGCCGTGGTCGCGCGCCTGGGACAAAAGCCGGTGACGCTGCGGGCCGTCGATTACGCCACGGCTCCGCGACGCCCGAGTCCTCCGCTCGCGGTCCATCCCATGCCCAAGAAGGATTTGGTCGGCGTCGACGTGTACATCGAGTGGCCTTCGAAGAAACCCACCGATCTTGCCGCAGCGGTCGGCAAGGCTTCCGGCGACGGATTGAAGCTGGAGATGATCGCCAACCGCGGCGTCAAGGTCTGGCCTGATGGCTCGCCTCAAACTTTTTGCACGGACAATTTCCGCTGCCGCTTTCTGGGGGCGGCTCCTACGCAGAAACAGATCGTCGCCCTGCTGGAGCGCGTGACCGGACTCGGCTTCGACATCACCGCCACCGCCAGCCTGCGTAACTACGACGGCAAGATCGGGTTTACACTCGCCCAGGGGCAGTAACGCTACGATGGACCCGAAGCCGTTAGTGGGCGTCGTCTCAATTGGCCTGATTATGGGAAGCAAGTCCGATTGGGACACCATGCGCCACGCGGCTGAGATTCTCGAAGGCTTCGGCGTCGCTTACGAGAAGAAGATCGTTTCTGCGCACCGCACGCCGCGGCTGATGGCGGAATACGCATCCACGGCGGAGGATCGCGGTCTGGAGGCAATCATAGCCGGCGCGGGCGGCGCGGCGCACCTGCCCGGAATGGTGGCCGCGCACACAACCCTGCCGGTGCTTGGAGTGCCGGTGGAGTCGCATGCGCTGAAGGGCATGGACTCGCTGCTCTCCATCGTGCAGATGCCCGGCGGAGTTCCCGTGGCGACATTCGCCATCGGCAAGGCGGGCGCGATTAACGCGGCGCTGTTCGCAGTGGCGATTCTGGCGGGCAGCCGGCCGGAGCTGCGCGACAAGCTGCGCGCCTGGCGCGCCGGGCAGACTGATCGCGTTCTGAGCGACACCCTGTCTTGAGAATGTTCCAGCCCAGGCACATTCCTCCAATTCTGCCGGGAGCCGCGGTCGGGGTGCTGGGTAGCGGACAGCTTGGGCGCATGTTCGCGATCGCGGCGCGGCGCATGGGCTATCGCGTGCACACGTTTTCTCCCGACGAAGACACGCCCACGGGCCAGGTGGCCGACCTCGAAATCCAGGGGTCCTACGACGATCTGGATGCCGTGCGGCGCTTCGCCTCCGGCGTCAGCGTGGTGACATTCGAGTTTGAAAATGTTCCGGCGGCCACCGCGCAGGCCGCGGCCGAGCAAGCTCCGGTGCGCCCCGACGGCGCGGTGCTGCACACCACCCAGCATCGCATTCGTGAAAAAACATTTCTCACGAAAGCCGGTTTCCCGCTGACTCCTTTCCGGACCGTGGAAACTTCGCAGGATCTCGCCCAGGCGGTCCAAGAACTGGGATGTCCGTCGATCCTCAAGACGGCGGATTTCGGCTACGACGGCAAAGGGCAGGCGCGGGTACAATCCGCCGAGCATGCCGAGGCCGCGTGGACTTCGATCGGGCGCACCCCCGCGGTGCTGGAGCAGTTCATCGCGTTCGAGCGGGAAGTCTCGGTGCTGGCGGCTCGCGGCGGCGACGGCGTCTGCGTGGACTGGGGCGTGATCGAAAACGGTCACCGCGACCACATCCTGGACGTTTCGCGCGCGCCAGCCCGAGTGGACCTACGCGTGGAGGCCCAAGCCCGGGAAATCGCCCGCGCCGTGCTCGAAGAGCTGCACGTCATCGGTGTATTGTGCGTCGAGTTTTTCGTCGAGCCGGGCGGGCGCCTGCTGATCAATGAGCTGGCTCCGCGGCCGCACAACTCCGGGCATTTGACCGTGGACGCCAGCGCCACCAGTCAGTTCGAGCAGCAACTGCGGGCCGTGTGCGGCCTGCCCCTGGGATCGACCGCGCTTCTGCGGCCGGCGGCGATGGCCAATCTGCTCGGGGACCTGTGGGCCGAGGGTGAGCCGGATTGGCTGGCGGCGTGCGCCTTCAGCGAAGTGAAGCTGCACTTGTATGGCAAACTTGCTCCCCGGCCCGGCCGGAAAATGGGTCACCTGACCGCGCTTGCGCCAGCCGGGCGTACAGACGCGGAGACGGCCCTTGAGACGGTGCTACAGGCTCGCGGCGCCCTCGCCCGTCACGGGACTTTCGTTCGGGGGGACTAAGTACAAAGTTCCCATCTCGATCGGGACCTTTCGGGGATAAAACCATCCTGTGTTGGACACTATAAATAGATAGATGCAGCCTCCACCGTTTGTAGATCTTTACGAAGTACTCCAAATCAGCCCTAATGCCGATCCGGAAACGATCCATAGGGTCTACCGCATCCTGGCTCAGCGCTTTCATCCGGACAATTTGGCGACCGGTAGCCCCGAGACTTTCCAGAACCTGACCTATGCTTATCACACGCTTGCGGATCCTGAAAAGCGCGCCGCCTACGACGTTCAACATCGTGACACGCGCCGCCTCACCTGGAGGATTTTCGATCAATCCACCGCGCCGATGGGCGTCGACGGAGAACGGCGCAAGCGAGAAGGAGTGCTGACGCTGCTGTATCGGAAGCGCGTCGCCAGTCCCGATCAGCCGTTCCTGATGCTGAAGGAACTGGAAGAGCTGCTCGGGGTACCCAAGGAGCACCTGGAGTTTACCACCTGGTACCTGCGCGAAAGCCAGTTGATCCAACGCGGCGATAACGGCCGTTTCACGATTACGCTGAAGGGCGTAGACGCGGCGGAAGAGGTGCTGGAGCGCAAGCTGAGTACTATGTCCATGCTGCCCGCGGCGACACGCGTCGCGTAGCCCTCCGGACCTACCCCCGGCCCTAAAGCCGTCCCGCAAACCGGTCGATAACCGGGGGGAGGCTTTCCGTGAGCACGCCCTCCGTTGCTACTCCATCGGGGCTTACAACCCCATTCATTGCGTCCGGCCAGGAGCGCTTTCGCTCCAACTGGATTATCTCCCAACGTGAGGATTTGACGTGGTTTATCGGATCCGCGCTGGCGGGATACCTGGCCGTGGCGCTGATGTGGGCGGGTTTCCCGCTTTTGCCGCTGCAAGCGGTATGGTTTTTCGGTGTGGACGGGCCGCACGTGCTAGCCACGGTCACACGAACCTACTTCGATAAGGCGGAACGGAAGAAACTCGGATGGTTCCTGTGGATTCTCGCGCCTCTGCTGCTGGTGGGTCCGGTGGCGGCCATGACCGGGCACGCGGCGCTATTCTTCCTGGCGGCCTTCATCTGGCAGCAGTTTCACGTGGTCAAACAGCACTTCGGTTTCGTCATGCTGTACAAGGCCAAGAATCGAGAGCGTTACGACATCGATCGCAAGCTGGACCGCTGGTTCCTGCTTGCGTCGCTGTTCGTTCCGATGGGATTATTTGTCCTGAAGACGCAACAGGTGCTGCAAGGAGCCTGGGTTTCGGCTGGGATTATCGCGACCTATACAGTAATGACTGCCTACGCTGTGCTTACAGGAGCCTGGCTGATCCGGCAAGTGATCAAGTGGCGTGAACACGCGCAAATGAACTGGCCCAAGCTGGCTCTGCTGGCCGCAGTGGTCCCACTCCAATGGCTGGCGCTTGGGTTCGCGGCGCGCTTCGGTATCGCCGGCTCGTTGCAGGCCGCGATTCCGCTGGGGCTGTTTCATGGCCTGCAATATCATCGCCTGATCTGGTTCCACAACCGCAATCGCTATTCGGCGCCCGACGCCGAGCAGCGCAACGGGATGGCCGTGCACCTGGCATCGAATGTCGCGACGTATTTGACGGTCGCCATCGGACTGCACTTCCTGCTGACCTTCATGCCTCAGGTTCTGTTTCCGGGCCAAACCATGCAGGCCGCCATCTGGGGCATCGCCTTCACGCACTACTGCCTGGACGCGAAAATCTGGCGCGTGCGCAGCGACAAGGAACTGGCCGTGGCGCTGAAGCTCGCCTGATCCCTTTAGTCACTTCACCGCGAAGTTTATTTGCTGGGTAGAGATCCTGCCGTTGTTCCGGTCTCTTACGAGGACCCTCAATTCGTACGTTCCCGCCTCCAGGGGTATTTGCTTCTCGACCACGCTTTGATGATCGGTTTGTTCGTCGAAAGAGGTCACGAATTTCCTCTCCGGCGTCGTGATCCGACCGAAGATGTCGAATTGCCCAGAGGGATCGAGCGGAATCGAAATCGTCGTGAGCCGGATCGAGGTCACATCGACGTGAAGAGGGATGTCGCTGGTAGGACTTGGCGGAGGCGGAGATGGCGGCGGCGCTGGCGCGGGCGTCTGGGCCTGCGCAAGTTGGTCCACTTGGTTCTTCAACCAGTCTTGGTAACTGTAGAAGAAGAACGTCTTGTTGCGACCGTTGTATCTCTTGGGAATATAGATCGGACCGCCCAAAGGAGGGGCCGGGGGAACAGGAGGTGCTTCCGCCACCGCAGGTTGAGGCGGAGCCGGAGCCTGTGGTGGGGCCGGAGGCTGCGGTGATGCCGGTGGCCGCGGCGGAGCCGGCGGTTGCTGCGCTGCCGGAGGAGCCACCGGAGCCGGAGGCGCGGGCGCTGCGGGCGGCGCAGGAGCCACTACGGTCTGCGCCGGGGCAAGCTGGATCGTCGCGGCCATATACATCGCCGGCGCCGCGACCATCGTCAGCGCAGTCCATCCACGGCGGCCCAAAGCCTTCGGGATGCGCCGGGATTCATCTAAGATCCGATTGAGTCTGGTTTCCACGTTTGCCTCCTTCGCCATGGGCGCGGACACGCTCGATACAGCCAACACCCGTCCCTTTGAAACTTGAATGGCTCGAGCGATATCCAGCAGCGTTCGCGCGTACTGCTCGCGATCCCCGATCACCCCGAGCGCAGCGTCGTCGCATGCCTGTTCCGCGAGCCGCGCAAGCTCGCGCTCCAGCCACCACGTCAGCGGGTGGAACCAGAACACGCATCGGTTCAATCGCGCCATCGCGGCGATCGCCCAATCGTGGCGGCGCACGTGCGACTCCTCGTGGGCCAGAACTGCCCGCAGTTTGGCGGAGTCCCAGTCACGCCAGGACACCGGCAGAAGAATCCTGCTCCCGATAGTCAACGGTGCAGAAATTCGAATGGATTGATAGCTCCCCTGCCTTGTTGGCTCGCTCTCACTCGCCAGCCGGCGAGCAAATCTCAGCGCGATGACGAGCCTGGTTAAGAAGAAGACCAGTCCGCAGAGATATATAATCGCAGCGATCTGCGCCCGCGACAGAGTCATGTGCGTTTCGAGCGAAGGCGACGGCACCCCAACGGAGATCGAGATCGCAGCCGGTTCCGCCGAATGCAGCACTCGCAAAGGAATCTCGGGCAGTAGCGGGCTCAGCGCGATCTGTAGCAGCATACTCGCCGTGATCAGTGTCCAGACGGCATGCCGAACCGATGCGGATTTTACGCGGCAGAGGCTTAGCATCGCCAGCGCGGCGAGCAACACCGAACGGACCGAGGCTTGGAGCAGGTGTTCCATTATTTTCGCTTGGCGATTTTTTGCGCAAGCCGCTGGAGCTCGCGCTCGCTGAGCACCTCGTCATCGACCATGCCGATGAGAAGTTGTTCCACCGAGCCTCCGCAGAGACGCTCGATGATCTGGCGCACGGCGCCGGCAGCCACCGTCTGGGGCGCATCCACGCCTCGATAAAGGTTGGTGCGTCCGTCCACGCTGTGGCTGAGGTAGCCCTTTTCCTCTAACCGCGTGAGAACCGTCCGCGCCGTCGATTCCTTCATGGGATGCCGCGCGGCGAGAGCCTCGCGCACCTCTTCGCCGGTGGCAGCGCCACGATCCCAGACCACGGACATCACTAAGTGCTCAAGGCCGCTGAGCGGCTTGCGGCGGAGCTTCTTGTCTTTGAACATATGGGTCAAACTATGGGTCGAACATGGCCGCTATAAGGTGTCGCGCTACTATTTGTAGCGCAGTTCGGCGGCCGTGTCAATCCCTAAAACGCGAGTGACAGCACACGGCGGAGATTGGCAGTCGTGACGGCTGCAATTGACTCCGGCGTTTCTCCGCGCAGTCCGGCGAGCTTGCGCGCCGTCTCCACGACATACGCAGGCTCATTCCGCTTGCCACGCCGAGGCACCGGAGCGAGATAGGGCGCGTCGGTTTCTACAAGAATCCGGTCCTCCGCCGCAGTCCGTGCAGCCTCTTGCAATTCCAGCGCCTTCGGAAACGTCACGATGCCGCCGAAGCTCAGATAGAATCCCAGCTCGACGCATCGAGCTGCCTCGGCCGGGCCTCCGGAAAAGCAGTGCATGATTCCAGGAAGCCTTGTCGGCGTCCAATGCTTTTCGATCAACGCTAGCGTGTCTTCCCAAGCCTCGCGCGTGTGGATCACGATGGGCTTCCGCGCATCGGAAGCCACGCGCATCTGCTCCACGAACACGTCGCGCTGCGTGTCGCGCGGCGAAAAGTCGTAATGGTAGTCGAGCCCGATCTCGCCCAACGCGACTACCTTGGGATGCCGCAGCAACTCGGCCATGCGCTGGAATGTCTCGGCAGAGGCTTTGGCCGCGTCATGCGGATGCACGCCGACAGTCGCATAGATCTCCGGATAGCGATCCGCCAGCCGGATACCGGTCTCCAAATCCGGTGGACCGTCCCCCGTACCGATCGCGACCATGCACCCCACGCCGGCCCCCAACGCGCGCTCGATCACCGCGTCCCGGTCCGCGTTGAATTGTTCGTGATCCAGATGACAGTGCGAGTCGGCCAGCATAGCTCCCGCTTGCACTATTTCAGGCGTGCGCCGATGGGAACGTCCTCGAGAAAGCTCGCCAGCACCGGCGCGCCGTCCCCGAGCGACGCCGCTACAATCATGCCCTGCGACTCCAGGCCCCTCAGCTTTCGCGGCGCAAGATTCGCCACGATCACGACCTTGCGGCCCACCAGAGCCTCGGGTTTGTACGCCAGCGCGATGCCCGCGACGATGCTGCGCGGCTGCGCTTCGCCGATGTCCACCGCCAGGTGCAGAAGCTTATCCGCGTTCTTCACTGGCACGGCCGACTTCACCACGCCCACCCGCAAATCCACTTTCGCGAAATCGTCGATCGTAATCTGGCCGTTGCCGTTGGCTGCTGGAGCTGCCTCGGCCGCGGCATGCAAAGGCGGCGGAGCCACCTTGCCTAGAAGCGCATGCTGGCGCGCCAATTCCACCGTCTCCAGTTCCTTCATCTTTTCGATCGAAGTCTTCGCGTCGGCTCGTGGAAACACCGCCTCCACGGCGCGTAGTTTTTGTCCCACCTCCAGGTGGCCCCAATGCAAATCGGCGACGCGCGCGCTGTCTAAATGCCGCGGCATTCCGAGCTGAAACCAGATCTTCTCCGCCGATTGCGGCAGAATCGGATACAGCAACGCGGTAATAATGCGGAGAGCCTCGGCGGCGGTGTACAGAGCCGTGTCCAGCGCTTCGACGCACTCGGGGCCACCCTTGGCCAGCTTCCAGGGAGCTTGCTCCACAATGTATTTGTCCACCACTGCGATCAGCGACCATACCGTCTCCAGAGCCTTGGAAAAATCCAGCCGCTCAAACGCCTCCAGAGCCAATTCCACAGTGCTGTCCGCCGCGGCCGCGACGTGATTTTCACTGCCCCCCGAGGGAACCGCGCCGCCGCGATACTGGTGAATCATCGTAAGCGTGCGGCTGGCAAGGTTCCCCAGGCCGTTCGCCAGATCCGAGTTGTAGCGTCCCACTAGTGCGTCGTAACTGAAGCTGCCGTCCTGCCCGAACACCACCTCGCGCAACAGGAAGTAGCGCAGCGCGTCTGTGCCCAGCACCTTATGAATCGGCGTCGCGCGCACGATGTTGCCGCGCGACTTGCTCATCTTGTCGTTTTCAAACAGCAGCCAGCCGTGCGCGAAGATGCGCTTGGGAAGCTCCAGCCCGGCGGCCCATAGAAACGCCGGCCAGTAAACCGCGTGAAAGCGCACGATCTCCTTGCCGATCAAATGCAGATCCGCGGGCCACAGATTGTCGCCCGCCACCGCGCTCATGTACGTGCTCAGCGCGTCGAACCACACGTAGAAAACGTGTTCGGCTTCACCCGGCACGGGGATGCCCCACTTGACGGTGGTGCGGCTGATGGACAAATCCTTTAGTCCCTGCCGGACAAACGCCATCACTTCATTGCGCCGAATCTCCGGTTGAATAAAATCCGGCTGATTCATGTATAAATCCAGGAGCCGGTCCGTAAATGCCGACAATTTGAAGTAGTAATTCTCCTCGGTGACCGTCTCGGTGGGACGTCCGCAATCGGGGCAGGGATCACCGGGTTTGGCGTCGTTGATGTAGGCGTTGTCGAAAATGCAGTATTGACCGGTGTAGTGGCCTTTGTAAACGTAGCCGTTTTCTTTGCAACGCAGGAACAGATTCTGCACCACCTGGGCATGATTGGCCGCGGTGGTGCGCTGGAAGCGGTCGATGCCGAGTTCCAGGATTTGCCACTGCCGCCGGAACTCCTCCGCGATGACGTTGGTGTATTCCAGCGGCGTCTTGCCCGCCGCCAGCGCCGCCCGTTCCACATTCACGCCGTGTTCGTCGGTGCCGGTCGCGAGCGTCACATCGTATCCTTGCATTTGCTTCATGCGGCGGATCGTGTCCGCGGCGATGGTTGTATAGGCGTGCCCGATGTGCGGCGCGGCGTTGGTGTAATAAATCGGTGTCGTCAGATAATATTTCATTTCGTTTTTCGATAGACGTCGCTGTAAGCGTCTGCGGCGGCCGCCATCACTTGCTTGAGCGGCGTACGTGTGCGCTCGGCAATCGCCCGGCAGTCTTCGTATTCCGGCATGAATCCCGTACTTGAGACCTTTCCGCGCACGCTGCCCCACGGCGTCTCTACTTCCGCGATCCTTCGCTCCTCTACGCGCCGTTCCGCGGCATACATGCGCAGCCCCAGCGTCGAGGTCTCCGCGAAAATCATCTGCGCCAGCCGCTCCTGATCCTCTGGTCTCGCGATCACTTGGAGCAGCGAGCCAGGCCGGCTCTTTTTCATCTGAATCGGCGAGAGCGAAACATCCAGCGCTCCAGCTTCCATCAACCGGTCCAGTGCGTAGCCCAGTACCTGCGGGCTGGAATCGTCGATATTGGCTTCGATCACGCTCACCAGCGTGGCTTCCGGAGCCGACGTCCGTTCCCCGATCAGCGCGCGCAATACGTTGGCGTGTTGTGGAAAATCGCGATCTCCCGCGCCGTGTCCGATGCTCGAGATGCGCATCGCTGGAAGCGGGCCGAAACTCGATGCAAGCGTTGCGGCCAGCGCCGCGCCCGTTGGCGTCGTCAGCTCCATCGCCGGCCCCCGCGCATACACGGACAATCCGGTAAGGAGTTCCGCCGTCGCCGGCGCGGGAACCGGTAAGGTCCCATGCTCGGTTTCCACGGTGCCGCTGCCGACGTTAATGGCGGAGACGTGCACTTCCTCGACGCCCAACAGATCCAGCGCGACACATGCGCCCACGATGTCGGCGATCGAATCCGCCGCGCCCACTTCGTGAAAATGAACGCGTTCGATGGGCACGCCGTGCACCTTTGCCTCGGCCTGTCCGAGTTTTTCGAACACCGCGCTCGAGTTGCTCTTAGCGCGCGACCCTAGCGGAGCGGCGTCGATCATTTTCAGAATGTGCGAAAGATGCCGATGCTTCTGAGGAGCGCCGTCCAGGTGGACGCGAAACTTCGATGCCGTGATGCCGCGGCGGGCGGTCTTTTCGACCTCATACCGCGCCCCGGTATCCAGGCTCCGCAGCGCGTCCAGAACCTCGGCCGCCGGCGCGCCCGCGTCCAGCAGAGCGCCCACCGCCATGTCTCCGCTGATCCCCGAAAACGCATCCAGATAACAAATCTTCATGCCGCTTCCTCATTATAGGACGTGCGTCATTATAGGACGCGCATCATTAATGGACGTGCGTCATTGTAGGACGCGCCTCGAGGGCAGACACGTCTGACTGGAAACGGCCCCGAATCCCGGATTATTTGGGCGTGAGCTTCATCAGCGAATTTGCGTCGGTGAGGATATAGACCGCACCTTCAGGACCCATGCGTACGTCCCGAGTCCGGTTGCGCATGTCCATCAGCAGCGGCTCCTCGCCGATGACTTTCTTCCCGTCCAGGTGCAGCCGGTCGAGCATCTGCCCGCCCAGCGCGCCCACGAAGATGCTGTTCTTCCACTCGGGAAACTGATTGCCCGTATAGAAAGCCAGCCCCGACGGTGCGATCACCGGGTCCCAGTAATACAGAGGCTGCTCCGTGCCGGGAGCTTCCGTGATTCCCGCGCCGATCGCGGCCCCGGGATAGTCGATGCCGTGAACATACACGGGCCAACCGTAGTTCTTGCCGGCCTCCGGCTGAAGCAGTTTGTCGCCGCCGCGAGGGCCGTGCTCGGTTTCCCATAGCGCGCCCGTGTCGGGATTGATGGTCAAGCCTTCCTCACTGCGATGGCCGTAGGACCAGATTTCCGGCGCCGCGCCCGCCTTGCCGATAAACGGATTTCCAGGAGCGGGCTTGCCTTCCGGAGTAACGTGAACGATCTTGCCGATGGTGTTATCCAGCTTCTGGGCCATGTCCCACGGCGGCGAGCCGGAACCGTCGCCGACGGTCATGAAGATGTTGCCGTCGCGGCCGATGGCGATGCGTCCGCCTCGATTTGCCCCGTGCATTCGGGCATTGACGGCGGTGGCGCGGAAGACCACCGTGGCGCCGGTGATGGCTGCATCGTCCGGGGCAAGCTTGGCGGTGGCGAGCACAATGCCGTCGTCGTCGCCCATGAGCTCCATATAGCTGAAAAAGATGCGGCGGTTCGACGCGAACTGCGGATCTAGCGCCAGATCCAGAAGGCCAACCTGCCCTTGGTAGTAGACCTTGGGAACGCCCATGAGCGGCTCCGACAGCGAGCCATCCTTGGGATTGAAGGTGCGCATGTTCCCCGGCTTTTCGTTGATCAGAATCTTGCCATCCGGAAGGAACGCCATGCTCCAGGGGTTGTTGAGTTTGTCCGTGAGCAGCGTGACTTTGGGCGGAGTGGTCGGCTCATATGGTACTCGAGTCTGGCCCGGAAAGGCCGGGTGATCGTCTTTCTTTTCGGGCTCTCTGGTATCAATAGGCTGGCCCTTCACCATTTGGAAGGCAGGCGGGGCGCCTTTGCCCCCGCCTTTCCCGCCGCCTCTACCACCCGGAGGTCCACCGCCCGGAGGACCGCCCACCGGCGCCTGGGCCATGAGCAACACGGCGCCGAGCATCGCTGCGCCAGCGCCCGCGAAAGGTAACCAATGCTGTTTCATGCGAAGTTCTCCGTTGATTCCGAGCTTACTGCGGCGGCGCGTGGAAACGGCCGACATAGGCGGCCTTGCCGATGACGTGGCCTTCCATTGCTTTCATCAAGTCATCCCGCGAGGCCGTTCCCTGCAAATCCAGCTTGGTGTCCAGCGCGTAGAACTCGAATACATAGTGATGAAATGGACCGGCCGGGGCGCCCGGTCCGAAGTAGGTGCCTTGCGCTCCCCCGCGGATGCCAGGTCCGTTCGTCGTTCCATCGGCTAGAACACCTGCGCCCAGCCCTTCGGGAAGTCCGGTTGCGGTTCCAGGAATGTTGAACGCCGACCAATGCAGCGTATCGACGGTTCCTTTTGCAGTCGAGTTCTCGATATCGTGAAAGACCACCGCGTAGGTCTTCAGCGTGTCGGGGGCCATGGCGGGCATCGTCCCCATCATCCAGTGGAACTCAAAGGCCGGGGACTTGCTATCGCCGCCTTTGGCGCCAGCGAAGTGCATGGGAATTTCGCCGCCGTCGGGAAATGCACTCGAGGTGACCGATAACGCGGGGCCACGCGCAAAGCCGCCTTTTCCTCCTGGTCCTCCCGGTCCGCCCTTTCCTCCTCCTCCTGCCGGGGGCGCCTGCGCCATCACCATTGCCGACATGACGGCCACTGCCGCACATGCGGTTATCGAAAGTACTTTATTGAACATAATTGAAATCTCCTTTTTGTCTGGGCCTGCGATTCGGTAGTGCGACGGCTTCCTCTTCCCTACGCGTGTAGGAGTGCAGCTCCGTCATGTTAACATGCCATTGTATCGGATACAAGACAATCGCCGGGATCGCCCTCGACTTCCACAATGCCCGTGAACATCGAGGACAACGGTACTTGGCTATTGTATACCGGATTCGATGCGCGATAGGTTACTTGCCGCGATTCGTCAAGTATCCGATTCCAGGAAGAATCGCGAACCCATTCGCCGGGTCGATGGACGCCGTGAAATCCTTCCCAACCGAGGGAGCCTCAGCGAAGAAGCTCGCCGCCTCCAGGTTCTTATACACTTGGCCCGCGACACCCGCCGCGGCTGGACCGCTGACCGCGCTTCCGCCCGTCAGCAGCACCACCACGACCACTTTCTGCTGATTGCTCTCCGCGAACGACCCGAACCAGCCCAGGTGCGTCGGCGTACGAGTATCGGTGCAGGTGCCGGTCTTGCCGTAAATCGCCTCGTTCGGATCGGTGCCGATGCGCCGCGCCGTTCCGTACTCCACCGCCCCCATCATGCCCGGCTTGATCTCCGGAATCAGGTCGGCGATCTCCAGACGCCGCTTGATCATCGGCAGAATGGTTTCGGCCTCTTCCTGGGTTTTCGGATATTGCAGATAGTACAGCGTGCCGCCGTTCGCCACCGCTCCCAGCAGCCCCGCGAACTCCAGCGGCGTCAGCGTAATGCCGTCGCCGAAGCTGGTCATCATGCCCATTCCGCTTTTGGGAGTCGCGGCGGGAAGGATGCCCGGCTGCTCGGCGTCGATGTTCATCCCGGCCTTCTCGCCCAGCCCGAACAAGCGGGCATAGTAGCTGACCCGGTCAAAGCCGAGCTTTTCGCCCAAACTGGCGAAGTACTGATTGCTCGATTTCGCGAGCGCTTCCGTCATCCCGATGCTGGTCTTGCCGTAGAGCCGAATCTGCGTATTGCGATCCACCACCGATTCGCTCAACGCCGCCAGCGCCACGGGAACCTTAATTGTGGAGCACGGCTGAAACCCGCTCTTGAGCGCGAGTTTTTGATTCACCATCGCCAGCACGCGGCCAGTCGCCGGATCCGAGACGACGATGGCTCCGTTCAGTTTCCCCAGAGCCTGCACGGCCGCTTGACGGGCGATGGGATCGTCTCCCATGACGATATCGTCTGCCGTTGAATCGGCGTAGTTGGGAGCACGCCAGTGGCCGGTCGGCTTTGCCGCGGGTGTTCTCACTGGCGCTTTCACGGCAGCCGCAAGCGCGATGTGCGGGAGCACGGCTTTCGCCGACACCTGCTTCGCTGAAGGTCTCTTCTTTTTGGTCGGCGTCATCGCCAGCGCGAAGCTAGCCGACGCCATTGCAATTACCAGGAACCGGATGAGAATTCGTTGAGTTCGCAACAAGGCTTCTCTCTCTGCTTTAGATTCGATGCTGTAACCCGAAAGAATCATTGTCCGGTATCGCCAATGGGTTCGTCAAGCTCTAATCTTCCGTCAATCTTCCCTAAGTGCCCGGATCGGGTCGATGGCGGCCGCCCGCCGGGCCGGAACCAGCGCCGCCAGCAACGCGACCGTCGCCAGCATCGCGGTCACCGCCAATAGCGTCACGCCGTCTGTTAAGTCCACTTCAAATAGTGCCGACTGAACGACTTTCGCGCGCAATATCACCGCCGCCAGAGCCGCACCAATCCCCAAGCCGGCGCAGATCGGGATCGCAGCTTCCAGCATCACCGAGGTCACGATCCGCCTTGGTCCAGCTCCCAGAGCGACGCGCAGCCCGATCTCTTTGGTCCGCGTCGTAACCGCCAGCATTGCCAGGCTATAGAGCCCCACGCCCGCCAGCAGCAGCGCCATTCCCGCAAACACAACCAGAATCTGCGAGCTCAGCCGGGGCGTATCGAGAGACGATTCGAGAAGTTCTTCGACTGTCTTCACGCCGAACACCGCGCGATTGGGCGCGATGCTCCGCACCACCTGCCGGATCGCCGTCAGTATCTGCCGAGGATCTCCCGCCGTGCGCACGACGTATTCAGGATCCGGCACGCCGCCGCCCCACATACAGGTGTAGACGTAAGGATATGCGGGTGCATTCAGGCCGTCTTCTTTCTGATCGGCAACCACCCCGACGATCTCTGGATTGAACGACTGGCCCTGCTGCGCGGTACGAACATGACGGCCGATCACGCTGATTCCGTTGCCGTATTGTTCCGCAAAGCGCCGGTTCACGATAGCTTTTGGCTGCGTGTAGAGATCCGCGCGCATTTCAGGGCAAGCCACTCCCTGAAGGACAGGAACGCGCAGCGCTTGAAAATATCCCGCAGCCACCGATCGGTATCCCGCCGGGATCTTACCCGTTCCGGAATCGCCGCTCGATCCTTCCAACACGTACTCCACCCGCAGCGTTGCCCCCGTCGAAGGCAGAAAGGTGGTCGTACCGGCTGCCTGCACTCCCGGCAGCCGCTCGATCTCGGCCAGCAGCGGCTCCTGAAAGCGTGCCAGAGCCTGCCGGTCTTCTCCATACTCGGCGCCGACGTGAAACGTGATCGCGTTGCGCGGGTCAAAACCCGGATCGACATGGCTCAATTTTAGGTAGCTGCGCACCAGCAGGCCAGTCCCCAATAAAAGCACCAGCGATACGGCGAATTGGGCCGCCACCAGCCCGCGCTGGAATCGCCTCCGGCCCCGAGCCTGCCCGCGAGCCGCATGATGCAGCCCGCCGCGCGCATCTGTTCGCAAGGCCTCCAGCGCCGGAATCAGACCGGACACCGCAATCGCGATCACGCTCGCGGCGGCGGTAAATACCAGCGCCCGCCAGTCCAGCCGCACCTGTTCGGCCCGCGGAAGACTCGGAAACAGGTCCCGCATCAGCGTCACGCCCCACCACGACAGACCCACTCCGAAAACCGCTCCCATCGCCGCCAGCGCCGCTACCTCTCTCATCACCACGCTGACGATCTCCACTCTTGACGCACCCAGCGAGCTTCGAATCGCCAGCTCCCGCTCCCGCCGCTGAAGCTGTCCCAGCATCAAGCCGCCGGTGTTGGCGCACGCGATCAGCAAAAGAAGCACCACCGCGGCGAACAGGATCGACAGCGGCGCCCGCTGCCGCCCCACCCGAGCCTCCTTCAGATCCCGCACCAACGCCGACCAGCCCGCGTCCGTCGCCGGAAACTGCTGTCCCAGTGCGGCCTGGACCCGCGCAAGATCCGCCTGACCCTGGGTGACGGAGACACCCGGCTTCAAGCGTCCCACTCCTTGATAGAACCGCGAATACAGGCCTCGATCCTTACTGAGGCCCGGGTTCATCTGCGCCGGCATCCAGAGGTCCACCGTGGGTGCCGCAAAACCATCCGGCATCACTCCCACGATCGTGTAGCCCTTCCCGCTGAAGACCAGCCGCTTCCCGAGGATGCCCTGGTCTTCCCCGAACCTCCGTCTCCAAAAAGGGCGGCTGATCACTGCCGCCGTGGGACCGCCGAACTTCTCCTCGTTTTGAAGGAACGTACGCCCGAGCAGAGGTTGCACCCCGTACACCTGGAAATACTGGGGCGCCACACGCAGCCCCGCCAGTCGCTCCGGCTCCGTGCCGCTGGTGTCCGTCACGTTTTCCGAGTACAAACCCGAAATCCCTTCAAAGCCCTCGCTGAGACGATTCCAGTCGTCCACACGAACCGGCGCAATCAAACTCGTGTTTTGGTTCTTGGACGGATTCGCCTCGTAAAGCGCCACCAGGCGTTCGGGATCGGGGTACGGAAGCGGCTTCCACAATACGCCGTCGAGAAACGAAAACAGAGTGGTGGTCGTACCGATTCCCAGCGCGAGAACCAGAATGCAGGAGGCTGCGAACACAGGCCGGCGGGCCAACGACCGGCAGGCGGACTTCCAGTGGGTCATGAGGTGAAGTACCTGCGCTTTCCGCTTAGGTTAC
>Ga0070733_10000406_pt1 | contig 35820 bp, 33 predicted proteins | sample Coa_R1_9_FD_66450 | JGI IMG/M metagenome (GOLD analysis project Ga0070733, IMG submission 66450) | Surface soil microbial communities from Centralia Pennsylvania, which are recovering from an underground coalmine fire - Coalmine... | ecosystem: Environmental > Terrestrial > Soil > Unclassified ... | reverse complement strand
GCCGCGGGAAACGTCGTCGGAAAGAATCCGCCATTGCAGCGCCGGCCGGTCCGCAATGCGCACGCACGGAACGCTCCAGCTCCCCCCTGAACGAACCGGCAACTGCGCGAGCGTCATGGCGGCGTAGAAGGCGCCGGCTCCGTCGGAGCTGTCGATCGACGCCCGGCCCTCCCGAACCGTCAGCCGGTAGGCCTGCGCGGCCAACGAGCCGTCGTGCCGCACGGTTATCGCCGCGTCGCGGCCCGATGCCGTGCGCAAGCGGCCGATTCGCAGCGCGCCCCAGCGCTCGTCCAGCTCGGCGCGCGCCCCCTCATCGAATCCTGCCGTCACCGTCCGCGGAACGGCCGAAGCCTGCCCGGGACACGAGAGCACGTCCACGCTTTGCGGGTGAGGCACGAGATGCAGCGACGCCGCGAGCCCCGCTGCAGACAAGAGCCCCAGGTGCATAGCGGCAGAGCTACGACGCCTTTGCCCGAGGGGCCTCGATACGCTCGTGGGAAGATAGCTCGCGTGAAGCACGCGGCGGTCTGGCCGGCATACCTCGTCGCAGCGGTCTGCGTCGCGATCGCATTGATCTCCTCAATCGCGAACATCTCCTTGCTCGGCCAGCTCAAGCAGCAGCAACGTGAGGTCGCCAATCTCACCGAGCGCTCGACCTCGCTCGCACGCAGCCTGAGTGGAGAGCGAACCGCGCTCTTCGACATGCTCGACAGCCACGCGCACCATTACGCCATCGGCAACGGCGAAGTCGTCACGAGGGGAAGCCGCATCGACCTCGCGCTTCACGAGCTCTCCGAGCCGCCGCACGGCCAAGTCTACCAGGTGTGGACCCGGCCGGTCGGCTCGACCAAGATGTCGCCGGCGTCGACATTTTTGCCCGATGCTCGAGGGGTTGCGCTCGTCATCGTGCCCGCCGACGCCCATGCGACCTCCGAAGTGGCGGTCACGATCGAGCCCGAAGGCGGCAGCAAAGAGCCCACGGCCAAGCCGTTGATCAGCGTTGCGTTCGATTCCCAGTAACGACCTGCGCGTCGAGCCGATCTCGCAGACGTCGCTACGTCCCGCGCTCGATTATCTTGCCCGCTCGCCGTACCTCAACGTCTTCATCAGCCACGTTCTCTTGCACGATTCCGCCGCGTCGGTGCGCAAGAGCGTCGTCGTAGTCGCCGGCGACCACGGGATCGCGGGCGTCGCCTATTATGGTCGCCAAATCGTCATTGCGGCGGAACCGATCGCGATCGCGCCGCTTGCCGCCTATCTGCTGCGACATTCGGGCAGTCGCATGATCGTCGGACCTCGCGAGACCGTCCGGGAGTTTTGGAAGATCGCGGGTCGCGGCCTGGGACCGCCGCGCCTGGTGCGCGACCGCCAGCTCGTCATGATGGTCGACCGCTCGCGGCTCCGCCGTTGCGGGCCGGTCGTCACCGTCCGACACGCGGAGATCGCCGATTGGCGCGCCGTCGCCGAAAGCTCGGCTACGATGATTCGCCAGGAACTCGAGTACGATCCGCGGCGCGACTCGGGAACCTTCGGCGCGACTATTCGCGAGATGATCGACCGAAGGCTCTGGTGGGTTGGTGTCGACGACGGCCGGCTCTGCTTCTTCTGCAACATCGGCCCCTGGTCGGAGCAGACGGCGCAGCTCCAAGGGATCTGGACTCCCCCGGAGCTGCGCGGACGGGGCCTTGCTGCCGCTTCACTGGGCGCGATCTGCGATCGTCTGCTCGAAATAACGCCGACGCTCTCGCTCTACGTCAACGACTTCAACGATGCGGCGATTGCGCTCTACCGCCGCGTCGGCTTCACTCCCGCCGGCGACTTCCAAACGATCCTGTTTTAAATCGAGCGCGTGAGGACGAAGTTCACTTGCGCGCCCTGCAAAATGTACGCGTCGGTTGGAATCACGGGTTGTCCCGGAGTTCCGCCGTAGACGAATCCGCCGCCGACGATCGTGAACGGGCTGCTATAAACGTTCGTGAGGTTCGTCCCGTAGAGTCCGTACTCCCAACCGGCGCGGCGGTAGGCGATGTGCGCGTCGATCACCGCGTACGGCGAGCGGTTCAGCTCGTTGTACCAACCTTCGTAGTTCAGCTCGGCGCCATAACCTAGCCCGACCGGCGGCTCTTGCTCGACGGCGATGTAGGCTTTATGCAACGGCTGGCCGAGCGACTGTTGGCCGGCTGCGAGCGTTCCATCTTGGACCAAGACCGGAATCACCGTCAGGAAGGAACTGTCGACGTCCCACCCGGCTCGAATGTGGAAGTCCGTTGCAAGCTGTTCGTCGGCATGCACGTCGACGCCGCGATAGACGCCGTTTCCGGCATTGACCGGCATGCTGATCGGGCACGGGATGGGCTTTCGTTTGGTTTGGCAGCCGGGAATCGGAATCGGGTTGGTCTGACTCGACGGCGAGCGGAGATTCGTCTGATAGAAGTCGGTTACAAAGTGCAACGGCCGCCGCTTTCCAAAAATATGCTCCATGCCGAGGTCGAAGTCGGTTGCATGATCCGGCCTAAGGTTTGGATTGCCGATATATACGATGCCGCCGACCGGCACGCGCTCGCTGGGGGGCGGTACCAACAGCTCCGAGAGCTGCGGCGCCTGAAAGGTCGTGCCCACCGAGGCGCGCACCGCGGTTTCGCCCGTCGGCGTCCAGACGAAGCCGGCGCGCGGGTCGAAACTCGTGCCGAACGTGCTGAAATCGCTGTCGTAGGCGGCCACGGAATAGTGGATGTGGCTCGTCGGATCGCCGTTATACCGCAACACGCCGTACCGCTGCGTCTGCGAGAGCGGGACGTTTTGAACCGGCGGCGGGGGCCGATCCTCCGGCGCTATCGCGTCGGTCGAAACCGAGTCTTCAGCGTACGTCGCCGGAGGGCCGACCGGCTGCGTCTGTGCTATCACCTGACCTTGGACGTAGTTCGTCGTGAGATTCTCTTCGTTGACATCGTATTTGAAGGAGAGCATGCCGTCACTGAAACGGTGATCGATTTCGAGCCAGTCGTCGCCCAGCGAATCGCGCTGGTTGTACATGTACGGTAAGGTGTCGGCTCCGGGGCCCGAGACCGACTGCGAGTTCAGCGTCGTTAAATGGCTGAGCTGCAAGATCGTCGCCGGCGCGTCGTCGATCTGCTGGCTCCCAACAGGCAACTGCGCGTCGAAACCATAGTTCGCCTGATGAGCCTCCAGATTCGTTCCCGCAAAACTCTGGTAGCCGCCGGATTCGTTACTCACATCGTCACCGACGCTTCCGCCAAAGCCGGGCGGCGTGTAGGTCGTCAACAATGCGGACTCGTCTTTGTAAACGGTTTGATCGCGAAAGTTGAGCTGAACGTAGCCGTATCCGTTCTCGCCGCCCAATTGATACCGCAGCTTCGTCAGGAGAGACTTACCGATCGAATCGCTGCCGACGCTTTGCGGCGTTTCGTTATCGGTCGGCGGAGCGCCGGCATTTGGCGGAGCGAGAATCGTCTGATTTACGGACCCCGACGAAGTCGCCCCATGCAACGAAACGGCGTAACCAAAGCGGTTATCTGAGCCGGTACTCTGCAGCGTCTCGCCGAAGGTTCCATAGGAGCCGCCGAATATCCGCATCAAAGCGTGATCCGTGCTCGTCGGCTCCAGCGTAACGATGTTGACGCCGCCGCCGATAGTATTGGGGCCGATCAGCGACGACGGAGCGATCCCGTAGACTAGCTGCACGTCTTGCAATGCCGCCGGGTCGAGGAGCGAAACGTCGAAATCGCCGGTGTTCCCGTTGTTCATCTGGTGCCCGTCGATGTCGACGACCGTCTCCGTTGGATCCGGTCCGCGCACCGCGAAGCTAACCGTCGCGTTGCTGCCGCCGCCCAACGGAAGGACCGGCGTCGTCGAAAGCTGACTCCAGAGCATCGGGGCAACGGAGGTCGTGCCCGCGGCGGCCGCCTGTTGTGCGCTCATCGTAATCGTCGGCGCCGATGCGGTGGAGACCGTCTCGCCGGCAGAGGCCCGCACCTCCCCAATGACGGTCAGCGAGTTCGTCGTTGCCCGAGATAGGACGATCGAGAGCCTCGAGTTCGACCGCCCGAGCGTGACCGTTCGTTGGGAGATCGGCTGATAACCGGGGGCCGAGGCGCGCAGTGCGTACGTGCCGTCACGAACGTGAGATAAGACAAACGCGCCGCGCGCGTCGGTTCGGTTGGTTCTGGTAACGTCCGGCATTGAAATCGTGACCGAAGCTCCGGCGATCGGCGCTCCGTCGTTGGATCGGACCGTTCCTCGTACTTTGAACGTATCGTCATCATCTGCGGAGGCGCGGTTGAAGCATGCCGCAAAAAGAGCGGCGACCAGAGCAATGGACACGCAAACAACGCGCATGCAAGCGCGAGGATTTCGCATTTTGGGGGCTCCTGTAAAAGCGAGTTCTAGAGTGGGGCTAGACGAAGAGCGCTACAGGAGGTCCACGTTTGGAGAGGCGCGACGCGTGGGAGGCGCGGCGCCTGAAGGTCAAGCGATAGCGATCGAGATCCGACGCAAGCCGCCGGACCGCGTCGCCGCTCCAGCGCAGGAGCGTTTCTAAGATGGTTACGATCGCGTCGCGGTAGGAGATGAGCCAGCGCGCGAGCGCGAAGATCAGTGCCGCGACGAGACTCGCGCAAGCGATGGTCGTAACCAGACCTACGAAGAGCGAGCCGCCGAAGGCATCGCCGATCTGGGAGACTGCCGTACCGTCGAGCCGCCCGTCCAGCCATTCCATCGCGGGAACGAGCATGCAACTCGCCGCGACCGCGGCGATCAGGTATCCCGCAGCGTCGCGCATGCCGTAGGCAGCGCCGGCCAGCCGCGTTCTATTTCGTTGCGCGATTTCGCAGCAGCCCCGCAGCCCTCGGGCGACCAGGATGGCCGCAATCGCGAGGGCTACGCCGCTGATCAGCTCGCGCGAGCTGTGATGAAGGTGATCGTAGCTATCGGTGGCGAGGGCGTAGTCGCCCACGACGTCGATGGCTGCGTGCGCAAAGACCGCTCCGGCGGCCGCAGCGCATAAGGCAAGCGAAAGTAGCGTCCTAAAGCCGACGCGCACGTCAAGGCGCTTCGACGCGCCCGGCGCTCATCCTACGGCTTTGTGGGCGCCATCCAGACGCTGCCTCCCGCCCACTTGACTTCGACTGGGAAGCAAGTCGTGGTGGGCGCGCCGGCATAGGTCACGTCGTTGTAGAGCGGCAGGGTATGGTCGATCGTTACGCCAGGGCTGAAGGATCCGGCGTCGGTGACCCGGCGGAGATAGTGCATTGTCGCATTACGGTATCCGACGGCGAAGGTAATGCTCGACGCCGTTCGATGACCCATGATGACGTACACGATGTGCGTCCCGTTTGCGTTGTGGCTCAACGGCCTCGGCTTGACTACGGTGCAGCTTTTGATGACAACCGGCGTATAAGCGGCTCGTGCCGGCCCGATTGTTGCGCCGACCGCGGCAAGGCCAACCAGTGCGGCAACGAATACACGACCCGAAGATTTCATTCCATTCTCCTTACAAGTGCGCAGAGTAAGCTGGCTCTTCCCTGGACAGCGTCTCAACCCCTCGGAGATGCCTCGGCCGCTAGCCCGCTTACATCGTGGCGGGATCGAACCAGCCGAGACCCCACGTACCCGTCGCGGTAAACCAGAGATCCCCGTTCTGGCCAACGACGATCCCTGCGATGAGTTGCGGGTTTTCTTTCCGACTGTAGGTCGGAACGACGATGAACTTTCCTGAAAGCGTCATGCGAGCGACGCAGTCGTTCGCCGCATCGACGTACCATATGCTGTTCTTCGGTCCGCTCGTTAACGCAAATGGCAGACAACCATTGGGCACGGTATACTTCTCGAGGATCTTGCCCGTCGTCGACATCTCTTCGAGGTAAGAACCGCTTGCGGTGTAAAACCAGAGATTATGCTCGGCGGCCCACAGACTCCCCATCTCATAAACGGTCCGCACGCGGCTGCTTTTGCCCATCGTCGACAGCTTGTAGATGTTGCCGTTGTCGTCGTTATACCATAAGTTGCCGTCGGGGCCGGCAACGATGTCGAGCGGCGACGAGTTCGCATTGAATGTGGTGAGCTGCCCGCCGGTCGTCAGTCTTCCGATCTTGCTCACAGAGAACTCCGTGAACCACAGGGCCCCGTCGGAACCAAGCGCCATCCTGAGCGGCGAAGCGTTGGTTCCCAGAGAGAAAAACGTGACGTGCCCCAGCGGCGTCATCTTCCCGATCCGGTTATTCGAGTAGTCGGTGAACCAGACGTTTTCGTCGGGGCCCTCGAGAATCGAACACCCCTCTTCTTTGAATGACGTCGTTGCACGATAGACGCTTAACGTGCCGTGCATCGAATAACTTGCAATCTTGCCGTTGGCCAAGCAAATCCAAACGCTATCCTTTGGCCCCCGGCCGAGGCCATAGCCAGGAGCCGGCAACTTCTTCGCCGGCTGGGTCGACGGCAGCAGGGTGACGGGGTCAACGCTCCCGCCTCCGTTCGCATTTGCGCTTATCGTGGCATCCGTATAGTGTCCCGAGAACAGCACGCTCACCGTTGAGGTGGACGACGTTATGGTGGTTTCGGAGAGACCGGCCTGCTTCGAGTTGGTCGTCGTCAGATGGATTGGGTTCGGATAGCGCCCCTTGACAACGTGATGGGCGAGATTGTGTACGGTAATCGATAGTGGGAACTTCTCGGAGACGCCGAGTTCCGGATGAACTTTGCCCAAAGACAGCGAGATGTCTGAGTAGATCGGATCGGAGTCTTTCACTTCGTGGAGGTCGACGCGCCCCATGATGCCGTACGATTGCGACTCCGTGAACCACACGTTCTTATCGCTTCCTACCGCAATATCGTAGGGTCGTGGGGACTGGCCCGACACGTTCAATTCGACGATGCTCCCCGAAGTCGTGATCCGCCCTATGTTACTTCCCGCCATTTCGGTAAACCAGAGAGCGCCGTCCGGACCGGCCACAATGGCGACCGGTTCGCTGTAGGACGTCGGGATATCGTACTCTTGGAACGATCCTGCGGCAGTCATGTTGCCGACTTTGTTTGCGCCCTCCTCGAGAAACCATAACTTTCCGTCGGGGCCCTGGCAGATTCCAGATAATCCCGCGTTTGGCGTGGGCACGGAGAACTCTTTAACGACGCCCCTCGCGCTCATGCGGCCGATCTTGTTGGTTCCCGCATCCGTAAACCAAAGATTTCCGTCGCCCCCAAAGGTAAGCGATTGCGGGTTCGAGCCCGCCGGGAGCCGATAATCCTTCAATTTGCCGGTCAACGTGATTCTCGCGATGTATTTCGACGAAGCGTAAGCAAGGAACCAAAGCGAATTGTCCGGCCCATTTGTGATCGAGGACGGGTTATTACCTAGTTTGCGGCCGGTAGCAAATACCGTCAAGTGGCCATTGGCCGCGAGTCTTCCAATGGCACCGGGATAGAGCGTTACCCAGAGATTCTGGTCCGGTCCCTCGACGATCGAGGTCGCGTTACCATAATACTCCGGCATGAGAAACTCCGATATATCGCTTCTAACCGAAGAGGCGCCGACGAGCGCGTAGTCCCCCGTGAACCAAATCTTCCCCCGTGGCCCCGGAGTAATGCCGGCCAGGTTGTTTTCCAAGGGCGTGTAGATCTGATCGACAACGTAAGTCAGTCCGCCGGCGGTCACGACGCTCGAAACAATTCGAGCCCGTTGCTGCAGCACGCTCTGCGGCGGGATGATGCCCGCATGCTGCGTTTCACAACCCGCGGTAAGCAGCGCCCACGCTAAAGCGATCCAGCCGCTTGCATCGCGCATCGATGAGTTTCTCATTCGGCGCGTCATTTGCGATGACGCGCAAAGCTGATTGCGACGCCAAAAGGTAAATCGAAGCCCGTCAAGGTCGACGTGGGGTTCCCCCCGGTAGGATACGGCCAGAGCAGTACGGCCGCAGTGGATTCGTAGCCGCTCGAACCGACGAGGGTTCCGCCGGAGGAGTCCACGACGTAGTCGGTAGGGCCTTCGGTATCGTTCAACGTCACCATTCCAACGACTTCGCCGCCGGCGCCGTTGGTTTGATAGACGGCGCCTTTGCTCCCGATCGTGACGTAGGTTCCGTCCCACTGCACGTCCCCTGCGTCCTCAATGCTTTCGTTGAGCGTTATGGTCTTGAACCCGACGCCCTTTTCCGGCAGCTCCGCAAACACGAAATTATTGGATCTGTCAAATCCATCTACGAAGATGTCTCCCGCACCGTCGTAGGATCCCGAGCGCGCTTCCGCCATTGAGGAGTCCATATAAACCGACGGGTTGCCCTTTGCCTTGCGGTAGATCGATACGGCGCCGCCGGCATATTTCGTGCCCTCTGCGTCAATCACCGCGAGGTCGCTGGTGAGCGGGCTAACGGAGCATCCAATCATGTCCTCGTTTGGGTTTGAAAGCATCCGAACTTGCGTCGTTCCCCCGTGCGCGTATACGCCGATGGTATCGTACTCCTCGCTCGGAACGTAGACGTTCCCCTTGCGGTCCGCGCAAATCCCTTGTGTGTATCCCGGCACCGCGATGCGGCCCACGCGATTACCCGCGGGGTAGGTAAAAATATAGAGGCTGTTCTTGTCCGCGACGTACAACAGGTCGCTCTTTTTCGCGTCTGGCGAGATCCAGGAACGCAGGTCGCTCCGAGCAGGTGCAGCGGGCGTGGTGGATGCCGTACTGCTGCAGCCGCCCAACCCAAGAGCCACGACAACGAGTATCCGAACGTTACGCGTGCGTGAAATCATGAAGCAAAAGCCCTTTCTCTTAAACTGCGGGATCCCCAAGGCGCGACCCGCCGCAGGCGATTCCAAGGCCAGTATAACACCAGGCCGAAGACCGCGATGGCGCCCGCATTTACTCGGGCGACCAGTTGACCTGGGGCGCCGAAGGTGGTATAAAACTGGCCTAACATGGTTTTCCAAACGTCGCGCCACCACCATCATCATCACGGACCTCCGGCTCTGTGCGGATGATGCTTTGATTTTTTAGCTCCACGACACGGAGCGACGCACGGAGCCGCAGAGATCTGCGGCTCCGTTATTTTTTATCCGGACCCTTTTGAAAGGACGCCAGTGCTCGCCCTCGATTCGCTCCCGATCTCTACGAATGCGCCGGTCGCGCTCATTCCCAAGAATCGTGGTTTGAGCGGCCAACTTTCACCGCTCTGCCAGCGGCTCGTTCCGGCCGGCAGCACGCAGGTGGCGGTGCGCGGGGAGGACGTGCCGATGCTGGCTAATGCGATCGCCGACTCGGGACGATCCGTAGTCGCCTTCACGGGCGACGATCTGCTCGACGAATGGCTGCTCGCCGGCCACGCCCTGCATCCGGGCCTGCAGCGCCGCCGGATTGCGTGGCGCGATCCGCGGGCCATCTATGGAGCGCCGGCACTCGCGCTAATCGGAAAGTCCTTTGCGCTGCTCTCCGAACCACGCCCATTGCGGATCGCGGTCTGCGATCGGTACCGGCGGCTCACCGAAGTCCACCTCGAGGCTCTGCGCAGCGGTGGAGTTCGGCTGGAGGTCGTTCCCATCGCGGGCGCCGTCGAAGCCTGCATCGCCAGCGGCGTGACCGACCTGATCGTCGATATCGTGGTGACGGGGCGAACCGTGGCCGAGGCCGGCCTCCAAGTGCTGCGCGTCATCTCGACCAGCGACGTCGCGGTGTTGGAAACGGCGCCATGATTCGGCTGAGCCCCCGCATGGGCGCCCTGCGCCCATACACCGCCGAAGATCTCCTCGATGGCGAGTTGCGCGTGCGAGCGCATCGCAACGAAGCGCCGCTCCCGCCGCCGCAACACGTCGTCGAGGCCGTTCGCAACGCCGACGGCGACGCGCTGCGCTACTACCCGGCCAATCTGCAACGGCGAGTCCAGCACCAGCTGGCGCGCCGCCTGGGGATCGGCGCGCGCAACGTTGCGATCGCCAATGGTGCCGATGAGATACTGTTAGCCGCCGCGCGCGTGACCTTGGATGGGGGCAGCAACGCCGTGATCGTGCGCCCAACGTTCGGGATGTATGCGCGGGCCGCGGCAATGTGCGGCGCCGGCGTGCGTGCGGTGCCGTACGGGCAGCGCTGGCAGCTCGATGCGGAGGCGCTGCTCGCGCGCGTCGACCGCGACACGCGGCTCATCTATCTCGGGCATCCCAACAATCCGACGGGCGAGGCGCTGCCCATGGCAACGCTCGAATGGCTCGCGCGCGCGGTCCCCGAGACGCTGATCGTCGTGGATGAGGCCTACCTTGCCTTCCGCGCCGAATCCCTCGTGCGCGCGGCGCGTCCGCTGCAGAACGTCGTGGTTGCCGGTTCCCTCTCGAAGGTCTGCGCGCTCGCCGGTCTTCGCGTCGGCTTCGTGACCGGCGACCCCGCGGTCATCTCGGCGTTTCGTCGCGTGGTGGCGCCCTATGCTCTCTCGGTGACGGCGCTGCTGGCGGCCCAAGCATATCTCAGCGACGGAGCTGCGGCCCTTGCGTTCGAGCGCGCGATCGCACTCGAAGTGCAGCGCAGCCTCGACGCCATCGCCGGCGCGTTGACGCCCTTTGCGACGAACCTCTGGCGCGGGTTGGGGAGCTTTCTGCTCGCCGACTTGGGCGTGGAGGTCGCGCCGATCGTAAAGTGCTTGCGGCGGCGCGGCATCGCCGTTCGCGCCTTTTCCACGAGGGAACTGCGCACATGCATTCGCGTCTGCGCGCTCGATGAAAGCGCGACGGCCGAGTTGGTGAACGCGCTCAACGAGGTTCTGCCGGCGTTCGTCGGGAGGCAACTCGCCAGTGCGTAGCTTCGTCGTCGAGCGTACCACCGCCGAGACCAGCATCCACGTCGAGGTTCGCCTCGATCAAGAGGCGGGCGGAACGCGGCAGACGGGATTGCCGATCTTCGACCATTTCCTTCACCAGCTAAGTTTTCACGGCGGTTTCTATCTCGACGTGGGGGCGCGCTCGCTCGACGCGATACGCCATCACGTCGTCGAAGACGTTGGCATCGCGATCGGCCGCAGCATCGACTCGGCACTGGGCGAGCGCCGCGGCATCGCCCGGTACGCGACCATTACGCTGCCGATGGACGATGCCTTGGTGCGCGTTGCACTCGACCTCGGCGGACGGCCCTACGCGCGCATCAATCTCGCGCCGGCGGACGGCGACAACATCGAGGGGCTCGAGGTCGCGCTGGTGCGGCATTTCTTCACCAGCCTGGCGACGACGGCACGCATCTGCGCGCACGTGGATCTGCTCGCCGGCACCGATCCGCATCACTGCGTAGAGGCGGCGTTCAAGGCATTCGGCCGCGCCTACCGCGCGGCGTGGGCGCTCGAAACCCCCGGACGCCTTCCCTCGACGAAGGGCATGATGTGATCGACGTTCACGGCCATGCTAAAGGCGAGCACGTCGCATTTGCGCAGGAGCGACCGATTGCGTATACGGCAAGCGCGATTTTCTTGTGGTTCTGCCGGGCAGCCCGGACGGGCCGCGCACGCACCCTCGTCCTCACCGACCACTCCAATCTGGCGACGCCGCAGGATCCCGAGGCGATTGCGACGGCTCGTCAAGCGCTGGCGCTGGCGGCCGACGGTGACGCCGCCGGCGCGGCGCTGGTAGCGGGCGTGCCGCTCGTAGATGCGGCGACCGTGTCGCAGGCGATGCGCGGGGGTTTACGTTGCCTTATCGGCGTTGAGGCCGACAACGATCCGCGCGATGCGCAAACCGCTGCCGAGATTCTTTCGCAATGGTCGCCGGCGTGCGTCATCCGCTCCGTCCACTTCTTGGACGTCGAGCATCCCGAGGGCGGCCGATGGCTCTGGCCGTTCGACAATCCCGAGTTTTTGAGTTTCTATGCGTGCTACGCGGCGCGAACGGTATGGCGATGCTACGTCGAGACGCTGCTGCGACAAATCGGCGAACTTCGCACCGACGTCGTGGGGCATTTCTACGTACCGGCAAAGTTCGGCCACTGGCCGCCGCTTCGCGAACTCGAGGAGCATGAGGATCGCCTGATCGAAACCTGCGCTCGGCGTTCGCTCGCGATCGAGTTCAACACGCGCGCGCTCTACCGGGGACCGGCCGAAAACCGGGAAACGTACCTCGCGCACCACCGCCGCTTGCTGCGAAAATCCGCGCGCGCCGGAGTGCCGGTCGCGCTGGGGTCCGACGCACATTGCCCCGAGGATCAAACCAACGGCTTCGACCTTGCGATGGAGGTCATCGCGCAGACCGGCGGCGTCGAGGTCTACGCCGCATGAGCGTCGGGATTCTCGCACTGGGCGCGGCAAACAGCCGCAGCATCGTCCACGCACTGCAGCGCGCCGGGGCCGAGGCCGTGATGCTCGAGCGGCCCGAACAGCTGGCGGCGGTCGGCGCGCTCGTCCTGCCGGGCGTCGCACACGTCGGCTATCTGATCCAAGCACTCGATCGCGGCAACTGGCGCGCACCGGTTCTTGCTGCGATCGCCTCAGGACTTCCCACGCTGGGAATCTGCGCCGGTTTTCAACTACTCTGTACTCGCACTGAGGAGGCGCCCGCACTCTCGGGGCTCGGCATCTTCTCCGGCACCGTCACGAAGTTGCGCGGCGAAAAGATTCCTCACATGGGTTGGAGCAAGGTCGAAGCCAGAACTTCGGCCTTCGAAAGCGGGTGGGCGTACTTCGCCCACTCGTACGCGCCGCCGGCAGCGCTGCGCGAAACGCTGGCGATCACGCAATGTGGCGCCGCGTTTGCCAGCGCTGCCGGCACCGGGAGCGTTACCGGCGTGCAGTTTCACCCCGAACGCAGCGCCGAGTACGGCGCGCGGCTCCTGCAACGGTTCGTGCGCATGGTGCGGGAGCCCGCGTATGCCGGCTAAACGCATCATCGCCTGCCTCGACGTCAAGAACGGACGCGTCGTCAAAGGCGTGCGCTTTGAGGGGCTGCGTGACGCCGGGGATCCGGCGAGTTGCGCACTGCAATACTGCCGCGAGGGAATCGACGAGTTGGTGATGCTGGATGTCTCCGCCACGCTCGAGGGGCGCCTCGCCGCGCTGCAGACCGTCGAACGCATTGCAAGCGAGATCGACATACCGCTGACCGTCGGCGGCGGCGTGCGCGGCGAGGACGACGCCGTTGCCATCCTCGATGCCGGCGCCGACAAGGTCGCGCTCAATACGGCGGCGGTGGAAGATCCCGCCGTTTTGCAGCGCTTGGCGTCGAGGTACGGCAGCCAGTGCGTCGTTCTCTCGGTCGACGCGCGGCGCGCCAACGGCGGCTATCAGGTCGCGACGCGCAGCGCGACGCAAGCGACCGCGTTGGATGCGCTGCAATGGGCCCGGATCGGGACGGCGCTCGGCGCCGGTGAGATTCTTTTGACGGCGATCGATCGCGACGGAACGCGCGAAGGCTTCGATTTGCAGTTGATCGCCGATTTCAGCCGCGCGCTGAACGTGCCCCTGATCGCGTCGGGCGGGGCGCGCAATGCCGACAGCTTCGCCGATGCTCTGGCTGCGGGCGCGGACGCGGCGCTGGCGGCGTCGGTCTTTCACGACGGCCTGCTCGGCGTCGCGGCGGTCAAGCAACGCTGCCGCGAGCGCGGAATCGGGGTTCGGCCATGACCGCGGACGACACATCGCTCCTCGATTCGTTGGACTTTGCCAAGGGTGGCGGGCTCGTGCCGACCATCGTCTGCGATGCCGTCAGTGGGCAGCCGCGCATGCTCGCGTACTCGACGCGTGAGTCGCTGGCAAGTGCGCTGCGGCACGAAGCCGGCATCTATTGGAGCCGCTCGCGCGGATGCCTCTGGCGCAAGGGCGAGACCTCCGGTAACACCCAGCGCCTCGTCGCCGTCGTTCCGGATTGCGATCGTGACGCGTTGATCTTTTACGTCGAGCAAAGCGGACCGTCGTGCCATCTCGGCGCGCAATCGTGCTTCGATGGTGAAACGCCGTTTACGTGGACGACGCTCCTGGAGCGGGTACGCCGGCGCGCGGTTGCCGGAGATGCGTCGTCCTATACGCGGCGGTTGCTCTCGGACGACTCGCTACTGGCAGAGAAGCTTACCGAGGAAGCCTTGGAGCTCGCGGAAGCCCAGTCGCACGACGAGGTCGTCTGGGAATGCGCCGATCTGCTGTACTTCATGACGGTGAAGTTGCAACGGGCGGGCATCGGAATCGGCGATGTGATGGGCGAACTGAAGCGCCGCGCCCGATGACCCTGCGACGCATTGGCGCAGACGAGCCACTCTGGGCTCGGGCGCCGCACGATCTCTCGGGCGTAACCGAGATCGTCGAAGCCGTTCGCGCGGAAGGCGACGCTGCGGTCGCGCGTTTCGCGCGACGATTCGGAGATCGGCCGCCACGCCGCATCTCGCCGGACGAGGTCGCGAGCGCTGCGAACGCGGCCGACGAGCAGACGCGCGAGTTGATCCGCCGCGCGGCGAAGCGGATTCGCCGCTTCGCACTGGCGCAACGCGCGGCACTGCACGACATCGCGATCGCGACGCACGGCATGGAGATCGGCCATCGCGCGATCCCGCTCGAGCGCGCCGGCATCTACGTTCCGGGGGGGCGATACCCGTTGCCGTCGACCGTGCTCATGTGCGCGATCCCCGCGCGGGTCGCCGGCGTTGCCGTGGTCGTACTATGCACGCCGAATGCCTCGGTGCAGACGCTGGCGGCAGCGCACGAGGCGGGCGTCGATGCATGTTACGAGATCGGCGGCCCGCAGGCCATTGCCGCCATGGCGTTCGGCACGGAGACGGTTCCGAAAGTCGACCTCATCGCCGGGCCGGGAAACGCCTACGTTACCGAGGCGAAGCGGCAGGTGTACGGCGTTTGCGGCGTCGACATGCCGGCGGGACCGTCCGAGTTGGTCGTCATCGCGTCGGCCGGCGCGCGCGCGGATTTGGTGGCCGCCGATCTGCTGGCGCAGGCCGAGCACGACCCGATGGCGCGCGTCATGCTGCTCACCGACGACGCGGCGCTGGCGGCTTCGGTTGACGCGAACCTGCAGCTGCAGCTCGCGAACGTTTCCACCGCCGACACCGCGCGCGCTTCGCTCGAGCAAAACGGGTGCTGCGCGATCCTGCCGCTCGACCGCGCCGTAGAGCGCGCGAATGCGACTGCGCCGGAACACTTGGCCTTGCACGGCACCGCGGCAGAATCGCTCGAGCCCGGCCTGCATTCATACGGATCGCTATTCGTCGGCGCATTGGCAGCCGAAGCGTTCAGCGACTACGGCATCGGCCCGAATCACGTGCTTCCGACCGGCGGCAGCGCGCGCTTTACCTCCGGGTTATCGGTGCTGACCTTCCTGAAGATGCGAACCTATCTTCGGAGCGGCACGAGGCTCGACCCGGAGATCATCCACGACACCGCGGCATTTGCGCGAGTCGAAGGCTTGACCGCGCACGCCGAAGCGGCCTTTCAACGCGGCTTTGAGCCGCAGTTTACGAACTCTTGAGGTGTTGAATTCTGGCGTCGGGGTGGACATTCTCCCGCAAATTCCCCTGGCCGCCGCTAATCTCTTCCAGTCCCTCGCCGCTGATGTCGGGTTCGCTCTTCTCTTGCCCGAGGTTTTTCTCGTCGCCGTCTTGGCTCATAAAGTACCCTCCTAGAGGAATGGAACGTTCGAGCCGGCGCGAGCGTCTCCTAGACCCCAGGCAGAACGTGCCCATTGTCGAACTCGAACCCGCGCATGGGGTAGTTAAGACGTGCCCAGGCATGTGCTGCGGCAGTTTTCAAATGTCGATGACATACGAAGAAACCGTCGAGCGCGGTACGGCGCTCTTCGGCGTTCCGGCCGAGGAGATCAACGATCTCGAGACGCTCATCGACATGATTGAGATCGTCCCCGGTGAGCCCAACCACTATACTTGCAATCGGTACGACAAGACTGCAATGCTGTGCACTCGGTACGACGAACGGCCGGCGATGTGCCGCCTGTATCCAAGTGACAGCGGTTGCCGGTGGTGCACCTACGACCCGAGGCATCCCGAAATCCCGGGCATCGCATTGAGCGCCGGCGAATAACCGGGGTAACCAATGGCTTCGGCGCCTCTCGCCATCGACGACATTCCGCAGATCGCCTGGACTGCCACCTCGGGCGGCCGGATTCTATCGTTCAATCGCGCGTGGTACGAGCACGCCGGGCGGAGACGGCGCTCGAACGCGATGCCGGCCTCGCTGGAGAAGCAGTGGTGGGCCGCGGTTCATCACGACGACCGCGCGCGCTGCCAGGAGGCGCTGCAGAGCGGAATTACCGGCCGAGCAGGTTTCGAGCTCGAGTTACGGTTGTTGCGCGCGGATGGAATGTACCGCTGGTATCGTCTCGCCGTCTCGCCGTTCGACGAAGCCCAGGATGACGGAGCGGATTGGCTGGGCATGTGCACCGATATCGACGACTACAAGCGCCAAGGCCAAATCTTTGCCTTTCTCGCGCAAGCCGGTGAGCTGCTTGCAGAGTCGCTGGATTTGCAAGCCACGCTCGACCGTTTGCTCGCCATCATCGTTCCGGAGTTTGGCGATTGGGCCGCAATCGATCTCTTCGACGAAAACGACCGGTTAAAGACCGTCGCGGCCATTCACGCCGATCCGAAAAAGACTCGCCTGGTGAAACGCCTCGTCGGGCGCTTCACGCACGATCGGCGTTACGAGCCCGCAATCGCCGCCGCCCTGCGAAACGGCCGGCCGATCGTCATCCCCGAAGTGAACGTCGAGCTTTTGAAAAAAGTCGCTACCCGTCACCTGCTCGAAGTGATTCGCGAGCTGGAGCCGCGTTCGGCCGTCACCGTTCCGCTACGCACGCGCGGGCGAACGCTCGGATCGCTCGTCGCGTACTGGTCGCAGACTCCGCGGCTATATGCGGCCTCCGATTTACCGCTCTTCGAAGAGCTGACGAAACGCGCGGCCGTTTCGATCGGCCACGCGCGTCTTTTCGAGCGCGAGCGTGAGATCGCCGCGGAGTTTCAGCGTGCGGCGCTGCCGATCTCGCTTCCCCAAGTGCGCGGCATGCGCTTCGACGGTATCTACGTGCCGGCCAGCGATCACGAGTTGCTCGGCGGCGACTGGTACGACGCGCTGCGCCTCAACGACGGGCGCATCGTCATTTCGGTCGGCGACGTGGCCGGCAGCGGTCTCCCTGCGGCGGTAATCATGGCGTCGATGCGACAAGTCATTCGCGGGGTCGCGCAGGTCTACGCCGACCCGATCGCCATGCTCGACGCCGCGGATCGCACGCTCAAAACCGAATATCCCGAGACGTTCGTCACGGCTTTCGTCGGCGTGCTGGATCCGGTCGCGCGGACGTTCGCGCACGCGTCGGCGGGGCATCCGGCACCGTTTTTGCGCGACGCCGCGGGCGTGGTGACGCCCCTCGGCACGAGCGGACTGCCGCTGGGTTTGCGCGTTCGCGGCGAGATCGCCACGACGACGCCGCTGCCCCGTACCGGGCTTTTAGTTTTCTACAGCGACGGTTTGATCGAATCAGATCGCAACGTCGTGCGCGGATACGAACGGCTCAGGGCGACGCTCGCTCGCCCCGAGATTGCGAGCAACCCGAGTCCGGCCGGCGCGCTCTATCGCGCGATGCTCAAGCGGGGTGGAAACGACGACGTGGTCGTGCTGACGCTGCGGCTCGAGGAGCATGAGCTCGACCTTCGCGACGGCAACGGCGAAGGCGCGCAGCGGTGGACCTTCGATAGTATTGACGCCCCGCGGGCGCACGCCGCACGGCGCTCGTTCGTCGAGGCCTTGCGCGGCGCTGGGCTGCGTCAGAAACAGCTCAGTGCGGCCGAAATCGTCTTCGGCGAGCTGCTCGGCAACGTCGTCCGCTTTGCCCCCGGACCGGTCGAGATCATCCTCAACTGGACCCACGCCGCCGCGCCGGTTCTCCACGTGCTCGATCGCGGTCCGGGCTTTACCTTCGCACCAAAACTGCCGTTGGATCTGCTCAGCGAACGCGGCCGCGGGCTCTACATCGTCTGGTCGCTGGCGGAAGACTGCAACGTGACGCTGCGCCCCGACGGCGGCGCGCACGCACGCGCCGTGCTCGCGACCGTTTAGGTAACGTCGAACCGGGAAGCTCGGGCCGCGGGACCAATCGTTTGCATACGCGCTATCGCATCTCCATGAATATCTTGAACTCGCTCTCGTGCGTTGCCACGAATCCCAGCCGCTCGTAGAGCCTCCTCGCCGGATTGATCTTCGCCGTGCTGACCGTCAACGGCAGGCCAGATGCTCGAGCCTCTTCGATGACCTCTCGCACCAAGGTCGTTCCAATGCCTCTGTTCTGCGCAGCGGGCAACAGGTAGATGGCGTCGATATCCATGCCCCTCGCGTCGCGGCGAACCGAAAGCCAGCCAACGTCGGCGCCGTCCAGCACGACGATCTCGGATTCCCGCTCGCTGTAATTCTCTTCGAACTTAGCCCGCTCGACCTCGTCACCGCGCCAGCCGAAAAGCTGATCGATGATCCATCGCTGCGTCTCGAAGTAGACCGCCTGGACGAAGGCCTTATCCGAAGCGGCAGCCGGCCTCAGCCTCACCTGCATTGACCGCCATTCTACCACTTGCGACAACGGTTCCAATTCGAATTCGAGATGTTCCCAGTGCCCGGGTCGAATGACTTGCATCGATGCCCTCGCCCGCGCCCCAGATGGTGACCTCTTGGACTGTGCTCCTCGACCGTGCGATCCGCGCGCCGTCTCCGCACAACGTCCAGCCGTGGAAGGTGCGCGTAACGGGTGCGAACGACGCGACGCTCTTCCTGGATTTGGAGAGAGTTCTTCCCTACGAGGATCGCACGGGAAGCTTCCTCATCTCGGCGATGACGCTGTTCTTGGAGACTCTCTCGATTGCAGCTCACGCAAGCGGCCAGCAAATCACCTACGAACTCGCCTCTGACCTCGATGAAATTGCCGCGCAGGCGGTCAAACCGATGAGTCCGATGCTGCCGTTTGCCAAGATCGCGAGGAGCGACGCGGGCGTAACGCCTTTGGATTTCGACGCCAGGCTGCTCGACCTTCGCCGAACGGCGCGCATGGCATACACCTCCGACCCTCTTCCGAAAAAAGCGCGCCTCGATTTGGAACGGACGGCCGCACTCCATGGATTCGAGTTCGGGATAACCGCCGATTCGACGGCCATCGAAGAGCTCAAGCGGACGAATATCCTAGCGCTCTTTTACGACCTGAACGACCCCGGCTACCACGGCGAGATTGCGCAGTGGTTTCGATGCGGACGCAAGGAAGAGGAACGCCATCGCGACGGACTATCGAGCCGCTGCATGAACATGCTGCCCGCCGAACTGGCCCTGGCAAAGAAGCGTCCGTCGATTCTGCGGATACCCGGCCTCAAAACGATCGTCGCCGACTACTACATGAGTGCACTGCGTTGTCGTACGATCGGCTGGCTGCGCGGCCCCTTTTGGCAGCCTGCGGCTGCTGTGACTGCCGGGCACGGGCTCATGCGCTTCTGGTTGACCGCGACCAAACACGATCTGTCGATCCATCCGCTCGGAAACCTCGTAACGAACTCGAACGCCGTGCGTGCCGTCGAAGCGATTACCGGCGCAAAGGAAATTTGGTTTATCTTTAAGCTCGGCAAAGCCGCGAAGCCCGTGCCGCAGAGCCTCCGCCGGCCGCTCGAGAATTTTCTGCTTTGATCGAGCGCCTGGCGTTGCCGATCGCCTATGTCCTGGATCAAGCGCGCCGTTTGATCAATTCGGATTATCGAATCTTTGGTCTCATGAACCTAGGTCCGGTACAGCCCGCGCTCGTTTCGCTCGGGCGCCTCAAAGCTCGGGGAGTATACGAAAAGGCTCGGCGGCGCTCGCCCGCGTATCGCGCGTTTCTTGCCGAACAGCGGGCCGACGTACGGGTATTCGAGGACGTTCCCGTTACCAGCAAGGAAAATTACGTCAAGCACTACTCGGTCGAAGAACGCTGCTACGACGGCCGTATCCCCCCGATCGGGTCGGTGATCGACGAGTCATCAGGGTCCAGCGGCGTTCCCAACAACTGGGTGCGCGGACCGGAGGAACGCGCCCGAGCGACCCGCGACCTTCAGCTTACCTACGCGCTGATGTACGGCAAATCCAGTAACTTTCTCCTCAACTGCTTTGCGCTCGGTCCGTGGGCGACGGGGATGAACGTCTCCATGTCGCTCTCTACCGTGGGAATTCTCAAATCTATCGGACCCGACAAAGCAAAGCTGGAGAACACGCTGCGCCTCTTCGGCCCGCAATATCGCTACCTGATCTGCGGGTACCCGCCATTCATCAAGCAGTTTGTGGACACGACCGCGATCGATCTCGCCGCGTACGACCTTCACGCGATCGTCGGCGGGGAAGGCCTCTCGGAGGCCTTGAGATCGAACCTTCTAAAGGTTTTCAAGACCGTGCTCTCATCGTACGGCGCGTCCGATTTAGAAATCAACTTGGCACAGGAGACCGATCTTACCGTAGCCCTGCGGCAGCTATGCGTGAAGGACCGCGACCTTTGCATCGAGCTCTTCGGCCGGGACATGCCGCCGATGCTGTTCCAATACAATCCTCTCGACCACTACGTCGAAGCGACGGCCGGCGGCGAACTGCTCTTTACGATCACGCGGCTCGGAACGGCTGCGCCCAAAATTCGCTACAACCTGCACGATTCCGGCGGAATTCTGACGCACGCGGATCTTCGCAGGGAGCTCGCGAAATACGGCATCGCTATCGGGCGGCTCGCCGGCCGCCAGAGTCACTTCCCGCTCATTTACGTTTACGGCCGAAGCGATATGACGGTGCCGTTCTACGGTTGCAAAGTCTCCCCGGCCGATCTCGAGGCCGTCATCGCGGCAGACTGCTCGGACATCGTGAATTCGTTCCAGTTCGGACGAGCCGACGGGGAGGACGGCGAGGCGCGGTTGCGCATCTGCTTGGAATACCGCACCGACGTCGCGTCGCCGTCCGACGCCGAGAAACTCCACGAGACGATCTTCCAGGGGCTCAAGGCCGTCAATCAGGATTTCCGCGAAGTCACCCGCATGTTCGACTCGAGCAAGATCGTCGTCGAAACCTATGCTTTCGGCACCGGCCCGTTTGCAAATCGCGACATCCGCGTGAAGAACCAATACCTCACCGGTTAGGCTACCGGCGCCGCGAGATTTCTCGCCTTTGGTTCGAGCCGAGAGGGCCGTGTGCTTTGTTGAGAGCCGCCCGCAGTTTCGCGAGCGGCTCGATGTTCTGATTCCTTGTGGGCGACGAGCGTTATCTACCGGCGCTCACCAAGGCTTAAAAGGACAAGGAGAAGACCGTGCCCACGTTGCTTGTACCACCTCCATTGGTGGTGCCGTAGAGCGTGCCGTTCACGTTGGTTAGGCCGCCCAGCGGGTAAGCGCCATCGGTCCCGCCTGCGAAGCTGTAGAGTACTATTTCCGGGCCGGAGTGTGCCAACACAGCAAAGATCGTGCCGGTGTCGTTTGTCCCACCGGAGTTGGTGGTGCCGTAGAGCGTGCCGTTCACGCTGGTCAGGCCGGCTTGCGGGCTTGCGCCGTCCTTTCCGCCGGCGAAGCGGTAGAGCACTTTTTCCGTGCCGGAGGTCGTGATCTTGAAGACGGTGCCGCATCCGGACCCGGAGCACCCGGAACCACCACCGATGGCGGTCGTGCCGTAAAGCTTGCCGCTCACATTTGTTAGGCTGGCCTCCGGGCCTGCGCCGTCGGTCCCGCCCGCGAAGCTATAGAGCTGGCTGTAGGCGCCGGAGGTAGTGATCCTAAAGATCGTACCGCAAGAACATCCCGTGCCACCGTCGCCGAGGGTCGTGCCGTACAGCTTGTCGTTCTCGCTGGTCAGGCCAGCGTATGGGTAAGCGCCGTCGGTCCCGCCCGCGAAGCTGTAGAGCACGGTTTCCGTGCCGGAGGTCGTGATCTTAAACACCGTGCCCTTGCCGCTCGCACCGCCGTGGGTGGTGGTGCCGTACAGCGCGCCGCCCACGTTGGTGAGGCCGGCGGATGGGTAAGCGCCGTCGGTCCCGCCCGCGAAGCTATAGAGCACGGTTTCCGTGCCGGAAGTCGTGATCGTAAACACCGTGCCGATGTTGCTCGCACCACCGGAGCTGGTGGTGCCGTACAGGGTGCCGCCCAAGTTGGTTAGGCCAGCCTGCGGGTAAGCGCCGTCACTCCCGCCGGTGAAGCTGTAGAGGACGGTTTCCGTGCCGGAAGGCGCGATCGTAGACACCGCGCCGAGGTTGCTCGCACCACCGAAGGTAGTAGTGCCGTACAGGGTACCGCCTAAGTTGGTTAGGCCAGCCTGCGGGTACGCGCCGTCACTCCCGCCGGTGAAGTTGTAGAGCACGGCTTCCGTCTGGACGTTCCTTCTTACCCGGTGCGACGCGTAATGGCTCAACGCGGGCTGGGAACGGAGTGATTGCGGTGACGGCGGGTTCACACCCGGCTGGGCGACGCTCTGCGACGCGCCCGACGGGTTGATCGGCATCTGTGATCCGCTGCAGCCCGGGAACATAGCAATGGCGGCGCAAACAGCGTATGCGTAGCGAGCAACCCTCGAACTCCTCATAGCTTCGTTCGTCATGTAATGAATTTCCTTAATCGAGAGAGCGGCCGGATCGGCGACCGCGGGCTGTATCGGTCGCCCCAAGGTGAAGGGCCGTAGAGAAAGCGCCGACGACGATAACTCTAGCGGCCGAGATGTTCAAAAACGTTCAAACCGCCCTGTGGGCACCTGGCCGACCTGGACAATTCACCCGTTTGACGATGGCAACGGCCGTATTGCGCGTGCGCTTACCGATCTTTTGCTTGCACGCTCGGAAAAGACCTCGCAACGCTTCTATAGCATGTCCGCGCAGGTACAAGCGGAACGCAATGAATACTATCGGCTTCTTGAGGCGACCCAAAAAGGCAACCTTGATATCACACCCTGGATGTCCTGGTTTCTCGACTGTCTCGACCGAGCCTTCGAAAATGCGGCGAGCGTATCTGCGGCCGTGTTGACAAAGGCGCAGTTTTGGGAGCGGCATAGCGAGGCTGAGCTGAATGCTCGGCAACGATTGATGGTGAACAAGCTGCTTGACGGTTTCGACGGAAAGCTAACTTCGGGAAAGTGGGCAACGATTGCTAAGACGTCGACGGATACGGCCTTGCGCGATATCGATGGGCTCATTGGGCTCGGAATTCTTAAAAGAGATGCCGCAGGTGGACGAAGCACGAGTTATTCGTTAACCGATTTCGACTCGTCGGCACCACCCCCTCGATAAGCCCGATCCAGATTGTCTAGATCCGATTCTGTGTAGTGAACAGTGTTAGGCGAAAACCGCTACGTGTAGGGAGCGATTTGACTTGGCGGGAGCGTGTAGGAGGTTCTCCTAACGTCCCCGCCACTACCCTCTGAGTCTCGAATATCCTTGCTGGTACCGGCCGTTTTGCGCATAGGGCTGCGAAGGCCAATAGAAATCGCAGGCCGCTTTTGGCCGATTCTGTGTAGTCAACGGTGTAGTGAGCCGCTCTATTCCTAGGAACAAATCGTCCGCTAGGGCGGAGCTCGCGGCGTTCCAATCCAACGTTATACGATCAACGTGAAGCAGCCACGTGCGTAGTCGTGAGAATCCCAAAACAGTTGAACTAGCGAACTGTTTTGAGGTGGGCCGTGCGGTTATTTCACTGCACGGCTTGGAATGCCAGGGCCATCGTATCCTGCTCGCCGCCCGTGATGCCAAGTTGCGCCGCGATTTCCCGCCAGCCAGCCATGGTCTCTCGTAATCGCGTAATGGTCCGCAGTGCCTCGGTGTCTCGAACGCGAAAGTATGGTGCGACAGATCGCGCGAGGTCGAGATTAAGCGCGTTGTCGTTGTCGTCGATATCGAGTGCCAATCCTAGCGAATCGGGGTTCGGATTCATGTCGTAGGCTGGAGAGAGTCTCCACCCATTTGGAGTGAGCAAAAACCCGTGATTGCGAAGGTGGTCATCTGTGTTCGAGGTCATGATGTTGAAGACGATACGCGTCCACAGCTCCAAAAGGTCTTTACCAGCATCGGCCCCTTGTGAAGTGAGAACCTCTGCGATCTCGAGGTAGCTCGCGCTCTCACCGTCGATGTGTCCAGTCAACGTCATCGCCGACGCAAAATGGATGCGCCCGCCAGCATCCCTTCGGTCGAAGCGACGTATCAGAAACGTATGCGCGGAACCGCCGAAACGGCGGGCCTCGGCGGCAGGCACGCTGATACCGCATCGTGACGCCAATTCGTGCAGGACGTATTCCCACGCACCGGCATCATGGCGATCGTTCACGCTCGGGAACTTCGCGATCCAGAGATTGCCGTCCGGATCGCTCACCGACGCCTTCGGGCGCGCTCCCCCGAGCGACGCACCGGGCGCGAGCAAGATGCGCAGTTGCTCGTCGAGGGCCGGGTTATCGTCCGTGTCGCTTTCGAGCGCGCGGCTCGCCGCTTCGAGTTCGCGAATGCGTACGAACGGCGGCGCCGCGATTGGGAGGTCAGCGGCGAGAAAAGCACCAGCATCGTCGAGTTTGAAACGCAGCGCCCCCAAGCGAAATGCGTCATGAACATCGAGCAGGTAGTCCGATTCGCGGAGCCGCGCGTTGGTTGGTAGATCACCCGTGCGCTTGCGGCGGGCAAAACTGCGGTCGATCAAACGCCGTCCCCAGCGGTCGGGGCTCGAGTCGGCAAACATCCCGAACTGTCTGCGCGCGTTGCGCGGATACTGCGGCCCGGGAAAGAGGCTGATGTCCGGATCGAGCTGCTGCCGCGCGAGGTGGGGGTCGTCGAGCGCGGCCTTTGAAAATGCGAATTCGAAGATCTCGCCGGTTCGGCCGGCGCGCGCATCGAGTAATCCGAGGTGCATCGGATCTCGGTCAGGCGCCCAGTCGGCATAAACGCCAATGCGACGATCGCTCACGTCTTCACGCGTTGGCGATGCTTCAAGTTTGCGTCCTGAAGGTCGCGCCCGATAGGATCGGTGGCGGCGACGACGTCGAGGTCGGCGTCGAGCCCAAGCACGTGGAGCACCGCAGTGTAGGCCCCGATCGTCGTGCCGGGGCGGCCTTGCTCAATCCCACGCAACGTCATGAGCGACATGCCGGCGCGCTCCGCGACGAGTGCGGCAGGGAGCCCGCGTCGGCGGCGAGCGCTCCGAATGCGCTCGCCAAGTTGATGCAAGCGACGCTGGATGCGGGGGAGTAGAGGTGCGGTCGTCCTAGCCATCCATAGTATTCTAGCGCTTATTGTCGTTAACGTCTAGAATAATGGCATTTTTGGCCGACCAAAACCCCGTGATGCTCCGCGGGACGACATAACGAACCAGCACAGGCTCGTCACGATGCGACTTCTTTCGTAAGGGCCCAAAATCGGGCGGTTCGTGGTAGCGCCCCACGGGATTCGAACCTTACTCTCGGGGGTTCCGCAGAGTCCCCATCGCTAGCGCATAGTGTTGTTTTATGGGGCCTTCCCGCCCGTTAGCTCCCTGCCGGTCCTGTCGATTCCCAAAGGAGATGCTCGGCGGAGGCAACGCCGCGCAGCACGAAACGCGCGCGCATGGCGACCCAGCTAGGCTCGGGTCCGCCGGCCGCGGCGCGCCCGACCGGCACGGTCACCTTTCTGTTTTCGGATATCGAAGGCAGCACCGTGCGCTGGGAGCGCGACCGCGAAGCGATGGACGTGGCGCTCGCACGCCACGATGCGCTGATGCGCGCGGCGATGCAAACGCGCGGCGCGTACGTCTTCAAAACCATGGGCGACGCCTTCTGTACGGCCTTCGCAACCGCGCTCGATGCAATCGCCGCGGCGCTCGACGCCCAGCGCGCGCTGGCAAGTGAAGATTTCTCGGCGGTCGAGGGACTTCGCGTGCGCATGGCCCTGCACGCGGGCAGCGCTAACGAGCGCGACGGCGACTACTTCGGCCCGGCGGTCAATCGCGTCGCGCGTTTACTCGCGGTCGGCCACGGTGGCCAGGTGCTCATCTCGGAGGCCTGCACCGAACTAGTCGGCCGTGAGCTGCCGCCGGAGTGCAGCCTGCGCGATCTGGGCGAACACCGGCTCAAGGATCTCGCGCAGCCCGAACGCATCCATCAGTTGCTCGCGCCCGATCTTATCGCCGACTTCCCGCCGTTGCGTTCGCTTGAACATCTCTCGAACAACCTGCCCGCGCAGCTTACCTCGTTCGTTGGCCGCGAGGCGGAGATCGCCGAGATCATCGCGCTGATCGAGCAGCATCGCTTGGTTACGCTGGTAGGCTCGGCTGGCGTCGGCAAGACGCGTCTCTCCCTGCACGTGGCAGCCGATCTCATCGACCACTTCCGCGACGGCGTCTGGTTTGTCGAACTCGCGCCGCTGACCAAGGGCGAGTACATTCCCACGACCGTCGCGCCGGCGCTCGGCATCACGCTCCCATCCGGGGGCCATCCGGTCGAGAACCTCGCGCGCGCAATCAAAGGCAAAGAGATGCTGCTCGTCTTCGACAACTGCGAGCACCTGGTCGAGCCGGCTACCCACGTGATCTCCGCAATCCTGCACGGCGCGCCAAAGGTCAAGGCGCTGGCAACCAGCCGCCAAGGGCTGGGAATTGCCGGAGAAGCGACCTATCAGGTGCCCTCGCTCGACCTTCCCACCGGCGTTGCGCTCTTCGTCGAGCGCGCCAGGGCTGCAAGTCCGCTGTCGCTCTGGGAGGGCTCGGTTTTGTGCACGGGTACCAACGCAGGTAGCAACGCCGATAGGAATTGGCGCATGTAAGTTTGCTGATGATTCTTGGAGCAAGGCAAACGGCCAGTAGTTGAGGCGTCGAAGCCATGCCTGTCGGGCACTCGCCATCAGCATAGGCTTGCGCTAGTTGAATAATCCCTAGGAGGACTTCCGTATTTTGGGCTGCATCTCCCGTGCTGTTTGCAATCATACCCGTGTAGCCGACCCCGAGAACATCCACCCAAGGGTCGAGGACGTTAAAAATTCCTGGCTCGGAATAAGTCACGGACATGTTACATTTCCCTTGTCGTCAGTAATCTGTGTTTAGCGAGTTTGCCAGGGCTAAGAGCTACGCTTTGAATTCTGCCGCCTCCAGCAATACGTTGAAATTTATCGATGGCTTTCCCGCCCTGTGGATACGGCCATGACCCGACGTTGTCAATTATCCGAGTGTGGTGAGAATACGGAAGGATAATTTGTTCGCCATAAATCCAGGACGGATACACGGTGCGCAACCCTTTGAAACGGGTGACGCCGACGATGGTCACCTTAGACCCCGAAATGCTCAACCTTGATACGCCCACGTAGGGTGGACCGTTCGTTGACTCCCACGTTATATGGTTCCCATCCCACTGCACCTGTCCAGGTTCCCCCACCTCTTGACTTACAGAGAGCTTGCTAAAGTTCGAGGCTCCGGCGAGAAGTTCAGAAAGTCCGAACGCCTGGCCAGCGTGACCATTGACGAATAGATTCCCGGCATTATCGTAACCGCAGTAGAGGGAATCTAGGTGAGAGATATAAGCCGTCGGCGTTCCCTGAGCGTCAGGGAAAATCGCAACGTCGCCCCCACTGCCTCGAAATATAACAGCCAGGTTTCCGGTCTTCGGGTCTACAGAGCATCCTTTTGCCTCGTCACCTGGAAGGTTCAAAGTCTCAATCGGAGTCGTTCCGCCGTGCGTGTATTCTACCACGGTATCATCGTTAGTGATAAACACATCGCCGCTGCTGTCAGTGCACGCTCCGGAGCCTAAGCTCCCGCCGACACTAAGGCTAGCAACAACCTTTCCCTCGGGATACGAAATGACGCAAGTCCCTCCGCAGGGACCAGTTGCATAAATCAAGTCGCCGCTCGAATTCGACATCCTATTTGGGCCGCTCTCGCTCAGTTTAGCCCCCTGTGGAATCGCGCTACTTGTGCTCGTTGTCTGGGACCCACCGCACCCCGCCAATAATAGAAAGGCCATGCATAATCCGACCGCGCGGCCGTTATCACGTGAGAACTTCATACTCCGCCTCCCTAGGGCAAGCCATAGTCAGTACGACGCACCGCTAGCCAATCCCGGCCACTTGGAGCCCCGCGTAAAACCAACGAGGAAGATGCTTCTAGTCAATACCGGGAACAGTAAAGGGCGACCAGAGCCATCCTTACCTTTTCGCCAATGCGGGTGGGACTCGCCTGTTGAGCTGACCGCGACACGCTGGTCTTCGAGCGCGATGGCGAACCGTGGAACCCCAACACCTTTGGAACTGCTTTCGCGCGAATAGCGAGCGAGGCGAATCTCCCGAAAGTTCGCCTCCACGACCTACGCCATTCGTTTGCATCGCTGCTCTTGGCTGGCGGCGCGGACCTCAAGACTGGTTCGAGCGCACTCGGGCATTCCACCATCGCCGTCACCGCCGACACCTACGCGCACGTTTCGCCTGCGATGCTCCACGGCGCCGCGAACTTACTTGACCGGATAGTCGCGTCCGGGCGCAAAGTCAGCGGGAAGAAATGATGCTGACGCCCCGGATTTGTCCGAGTTAGTCCGAGTCAGATAGCGATTCTGGCGGGAGCGTGTAGGAATCGAACCTACCAGTCGCCTTGCGACGACCTCAGCGATTTTGAAGACCGTGCGAACCACCAGATCCGTACGCTCCCATGATTGCGAAGCGCCTTATTTTATAGGAACTTTCAGAAAGTACTGCCGAGCAGCGATGTCCGCCGCGAGCCGATTTGCCGATTCATTGCCGATCACTGCCCTCGGGCCAACTTTGCGAGGGCGGCTTGGATCTCATCTACCTTGCCGGCGCCCTCTGCCTGGATCCAAGGCGCACGAATAGCGGTCGAGCGTAACTCGAAGGCTGGATTGTCCAAGCCGTTCACTGACGACCTTCGGGTGATTTTTTGAAAGCCACTCTCCGTTCGAGCGCCTTAGCGGGTAACTGAAGGACCACGCACAAGGCCTCACCTTAAGCAGCTCTGGGGCCTTAGACAAATCACGGACCCTCTGTGGGGCCCTATGCCGGCTTCCGGCTGCACATCCGCCAACTGCACATCAGTTATCAAAACCCGGGGGCGCCTGTGCTTTCGTGGTTGCCTGAATATGCACGTCATGATCGACGAATATCTTGAAAATTTGCGTCGTTGGTATTGTCACGTCTTTGCCGTGAACGAAGTTATGAGCAAACAGTCCTAACGGTCCCAGAAGGACGTACGAGAGAATCGTCGCCGTGGAGGCTGCACCCTTCTTATCGGTGTCCTCGCCGGTCGCGTGATCGACATTCGATAGAAGGACCTTGCCATGATCGGCGCTGTAGACCCAGTTCATTTCCAGTCCAAGCTTGCCCCCGTGTCCGTTCCCGCCGGCACGATCGGCGAGAGTAACGATTGCCTCGCCATTCGAGCCTTTTGGAATGACAATGAAGCCGCTCGCGTCAACTTCTTGATCCACGACGATGGGCACGGTGTCCCCTACGTTAGCCGATTGAGACGAAATCGGTTCGCTTAGAGAAACGCTGACATTCGTTCCGCCAGCTAGAAGGACCATCGCCATGAGGCCGGGAGACACAGCGGGAGTCGGGCTCGCTGCCGGGTCAAAGCCACTGGCGGGAGTCGCTGTCTTCCCTGAAGGTTGCTGAGTCGCGTTCGCAGCAACAGCATGGCCTGTCTGAGAACTTGGCGCTTGGTGCGCGAACACTGGCGTAGCGAATGCAAATAGCGCCACGACCAATGCAAAGCGTTTGAGCATAGGTCGAACCTCCGAGGCTGGGAAACTGGCCTCCGGCGTATCTTACCGCGCTCAGCACTAATGGGCAATCTGTTTCGTCCTCTTTCTGACCACAGCACCGGCACTAGCCAGGCCGTCGAGCATCCCTGCGGCTTCGACGGTGCCAACTCTACGGCGACGGGGGGTCGGCAACGAATCTTGGCTGGGAGCCTTGATACCGAGACGACTTTAGGCTTCAATGCTACGATGGAGTCTGCAGGTCCCACTAGCGGGATTTAGTTCATGCCCCTGGAGCAACGCAGTTGAAGAATCTGAGGCGTCGGCTCGGCTTTCTGAACTGGCTAGGCCGCGAGCAGCTCAATACGAGTAGACACGTGAGGGCGTTGTGCTAAGTAGCGGCCAAACCTTTGCGGAAACGCTCCGGCGGCCAGCGGCAGGGCGGATCAGAATTTCAGATGTCGGCCGCTGCGTGATAAGCATTTGCGCCACCACTGGGGTGTTAGCAGGCTGCAGCACGTCTCCCGATTGGCATCCTACATGGGACGCCTCACTTAAGATAGGCGACTTCGTAACGGCCGTATCGGTCCTTATTGCCTTGGCCGGTTTTCTGTACTCCTGGAATAAGGATAGGCAAGTCCGCATTAAAGAGTACGCGGACCGCGTACGTTCAGCCGCAGCCGAGACTTTAGCGCGAGTCGATCGTTGCAAATCAATTTTTGAGGCCTTTTACGAACGGATTCAGCCCGAGATTACTGAGACCGACGCAATAATGGTCCAGGGGAATGACTGGGTCAAGACGAGAGACTACTTCTGGAAAGCTTGTTACACCGTGCGTCAGGATATTCTGACCGTCTTTCGCGAGGAGAACATAGAACTAGCGTACGCGCCGCTGCTTGGATATCGCCAGAATATCTACCGGCTTTTCAAAAACAGCATCGAGGCAGCCCTACAAGCTTCAACTGACTCCTTCGACCAGTTTTGCGAAGCGAGTCAGAGCGCTGTCATGAACATGGAAGGGAAGAAAGCCGTTAGCGCGGTTCTCGGTAACCGCATTCGCTCCCTATCGGTTGAGTCGCAACTAAGTCAGAGCGAGCAAATGCGCATGGCCTTGGGCTCGCTGGAACAATTTCTGCTAGAGACGATTGCGATGTCGGACAAGGAAATCATACAAGAACCGCGATTGCAAGTAGCTACCGGCGATAAAGAAGCCGCTAAAGGCACCCGCGGCGACCAGACCACACGACACGACGATCGAACGTGACCCCATCCCCGACGCTAGGCTCTTCCTAGCGACCTTGGCCTGAGCAGATTCTACCGCACTCGCAGGCTTTGATCCAGAGCCATGCACGCGCGCAATGCAACGACAAGCTCGCGGTTGGCGAATCGCAAGAACGCAACGAGCGGATTAGGTATCGATAAGGGAGGCGATCCGTAGCTACGATTGACAAAGCTAACAAGAAGGCGCACCCTGGACCCAAGACTTCCAAAGCTGTACATTGCGTTGCTGCGCCTGTCTGAGAGTAGGGTTTAGTCTTATGCGTATTTCAGCTGGTAATCTCGTTGGCGTATGCCTTAGCGCAGCAATCTTAACCGCATGCGGCGGTAGCAGTCCGTCTTCCTCAACGCCAATGCCGGTCGCACCGCAGCGAGTGCACGTGCGTCCGGCGTACCGCGTGCTCCATAGTTTCTGCTCGATCGCGTCCTGTAAAGACGGCGCATACCCGGTGGCGAACCTCATCAACCTCAGCGGCACGCTCTACGGCACGGCCTCCTACGCGGGCGCGGATTGCAGTTCGGGTGAGAATTGCGGAACCGTCTTCGCAATCACGATGTCCGGGAAGGCCCATGTGCTCCATAGTTTCGGTGGTTCGGGAGACGGCCATTACCCGGATGCAGGCCTCCTTAACGTTAACGGCTCTCTCTTCGGCGCAACTGGCTTCGGGGGCGGGCCGGAATGCCCCCGATCGGGCGGTTGCGGGACGGTCTTTGCGATCGCGACGTCAGGCACGGAAACTGTGCTCTACAGCTTCGAAGGCCGCAAGTCGCGAGACGGCGCGAACCCATATGCGGGCCTGATCAACATCAACGGCGCGCTCTACGGCACAACCGCCTTTGGGGGCGCACACGACGGCAGCGGAACCGTCTTCGCGATTATGACGTCCGGGGCGGAAAGGGTAGTCTACAGCTTCAAAGGCGGCTCTGGGGACGGCGCAACGCCGTTTGCCGGCCTCATCAACGTCAACGGCACGCTCTACGGCACCACCGACGAAGGCGGTGCAAATGGCGACGGAACGGTCTTCTCGATCACGCCGTCCGGCACGGAAACCATGCTCTACAGTTTCAAAGGCGGCTCGGGAGACGGCGAATACCCGCGAGCGGGCCTCATCGACGTCATGGGCACGCTCTACGGCACCACCGACGAAGGCGGTGCAAATGACGACGGAACCGTCTTCTCGATCACGCCGTCCGGCACGGAAACCATGCTCTACAGTTTCAAAGGCGGCTCGGGGGACGGCGCGAGCCCGTATGCGGCCCTCCTCAACGTCAACGGCATGCTCTACGGCACAACCGCAGATGGGGGCACGAACGGCAAAGGAACGGTCTTCTCGATCACGCCGTCCGGCACGGAAACTGTGCTCCATAGCTTCGCCGGCGGCAAGCGGGACGGCAAATCCCCGGTTGCCGGTCTGCTCAACGTCAAGGGCACGCTCTACGGCACGACCGAGTACGGAGGCGCGAGCGACGACGGAACGGTCTTCTCGCTATCGCTGTGAAACTGCCGCACTGAAAGCAACACTGCGAACATGAACCATATTATCTTGTCGCGCAAATCTCAGCGGACCCGGAACCGCCCCCACTCCGAGTGTTGCGATGGGACTGAGTGAATAGGGCCTTGCTAGCATTGACACGGCCAGCAAGAAGGCGCATCCTAGCGGCATAGGGCTGGTAACCTCAGCCCTTCGCGTCAGTCCTGCGATTTGCTCATGCAAAGACGCGCCCTGCTCACTTCGGAAGATGCATCGCGGGCGCATGTTCCGTAGCGGAACACTTCAGAGAGAGTAGGATGGAGCCAGTGCGAATTCTCGACCTCGACCGCGACGTATTACGCTTTACGTTGAGCCGGTTGACCTGCATCGCGGGAGCGTGCTTAACGGCGGCATTCCTGACGGCATGCGGCGGGGGCCAAGCCTCCGCGCCGATCATCGCCGTTCCATCGGACATCGCGTCGGCCAACGTCGTGCCTCTCAGGCAGGTTGCGCCGGAGCACGATATTTACGTTGCTGATAAGGGCAACGGGCTCGTAAAGGAGATTCCGAAAGCGTGTCACTACGCAAGTTGTGTTGTGACGGTCGGCAAGGGCTTCTCGTGCCCGACGGACGTCAGTCTCGACGAAACGCTCGACGTATATGTGAGCAACACTTGCGACTACGGTACGGCCGTCTATAAGATGGCGCCCGGCTGTAACGCTAAACGTTGCGCCTCAACCGTGCCCGGCGATTACCTTAATCCGGAAGGCACTGCGTCATATCGCGGCAACTTTTATGTTGCCGACTACAGCCAGGGATACGTTAGAGAAGTACCCAGTGGATGTCAAGGAAGTTCTTGCGTAGTGACATTGGGAGGGGATGCCTTCGTCGGTCCGGGATACTATCCGTGGGATTACGGACCGAGCGACGTCACCGTCGACAAGAATGGAAACGTGTACGTCGCTTCCGACTATTTCGTTTCAATGATGAAGCCCAATTGCAAATCGTCGTCATGCGTGACCCATCTAGGCGGCGGCTGGAGCACCCCATGGACGGTTTCACTCGACCACGAAGGTAACATCTACGTTAACGATTCTGGACATAAGGCGATCAAGGAAATGCCGCAGAACTGCCATTCGGCGAAGTGCGTGAGCGTGATTCTGAATGGATTCACCAACACTCCATTTGGAGCAAAAGTCGACGCTCAGGGTAACGTATACGTTTCCGACCCTATCGGTGACACGGTACAAATGATTCCGAAGGGCTGTCATTCGAGGTCGTGCCTGGTTACGATCGGTGGAGGATTCTCGGGACCGCTAGGCGTTTATGTAGGACCATAGTCGAGGTGCAAGAATCGGGCTTCAACCGTGCAACGGCAAGAGCAATCGCTATCCGAGGACTCGTCTGCGCGATGCTCTCTGCAACCGCAATAGATATGCCCGCTGCTCTCGCGCAAGATGAACAATACGCGCCAGGGGTGTGGCACTATCGCTCTGTCGCGTGCGTAAACACGACCGTTAGATCCGTCGAACCACGCCTAACAGGCGACGACGAAAAGGCGTACACGACGAGTGATTTCCAAGAAAGCGGGGTCTCCGTAGCGTTCAATACATCACTGGGAGCGGATCCAGCGAATCCCAAAATGCGAGCCGGCGTTACGCACTACCAAAACACCGTCGGCAATAACGTCATGGTGAAGGAGCATCCCGGTGATAAAGTGCAGGTCTGTTTCCTATCAAGGCCGGCGCCAACACCATACTGCGATCCGGACACAGACGGCAGAGGGCGAGTGTTCCGAGTTTACGACTACCGGCAGCACGCTCAGTACTCCGGCATGAACAGCGAGCACGACTGCGGTGGCGCTTAGACCGCGAGCGTGACCTTCAAGGTCCGGGTGCCGAGACGGACAAGGCTACGAAGCGCCCGTGCTGAAGTTCCGGGAATGCACTAGCCCGCTCCGAGGAGGTCGCCGTTATGGGTGCCGTCGGTCTGTTTTTTGGGATGATCTTTTGGTTGGTTTTCATGGCGATTGGGGCGGCAATGTATTTTTTGCCGACGATCATCGCGGTATTTCAGCACCGTACTAATGTGGCGCTCATCGCCGTAATCAATACCTTACTTGGGTGGTCTTTCATCGGCTGGGTCGTTGCGCTCGTCATGGCACTAACCAAGGATGCGCAGCCGGTGCAAGTCGTACACGTTCAGCAGCAAATGGCCTATATGCCAACCGGTTACGTGCAACCGCAATCTCCGTACGCACAAGACCAACACCTGTCGGGTTCCGAAATCCGACGAATCGACGTGCAGGCTGCTCCGGGATCGGAGTTGCGAAGGGTTCAACCGCCGGAGTAGCGTCGAGATCTCGTCAACGTCAATTGCACGCTTTACGGCACGACATTGATAGGGGGCGCGAGCCGCGACGGAACGGTCTTCTCGTTATCGCCGTGATTCCCCATACTTGGATTGATCGACAAGCACTTAGTGCTTTTTCTTGGGAGTCCACATGATATACACGGTGCCGTCGTCGCTGGCTTTGTTCAGGCCGGAGTAAATTGGCGCGTAGTAACCAGACAAAATGCCTGACGAACCACCGCCTCCGCCGCCTCCGCCGCCCAGACCGGCGCTGGCACCGCCGGCTCCGTAGTAGCCGCCTCCGCCGCCACCACCGCCGTACCCGCAACCGCCGCCGCTACTGTAAGTCCCGCTACCGCCGATCCCGCCAGGGCCTGCGTCGCCATCTGCGCCGTCAGCGCCGTCACAGCCGCCTAAAGTCCCGGCCCCCGCTCCGCCATCGCCACCCGACGATTGCGAACCTCCGGCGGCGCCGGCTACGATCATTCGACTCGAGTAAGAGCCAAACGGGGAACGCACATCGCTGGCTCCGCCGCCACCAAAGCCGCAACCCTCAACGCTACCACTGCCGCCTTTGCCACCGCCATTGAAACCGCCGGTCTGAAAGTATGGGCAGCCCTGTTTGCCTTTTAGATGGCCGCCGACGCCTCCCACGTAGACGTCGTACACGAACCCTCCCGTTACCGCAAGGGTCGCCGCGATGCAGGCTCCCCAGCCACCAGCACCGCCGCCTTTCGCACCGTTGGCGATGATGAAGGCCTGCTTGAGGTTGGTCGGAGTGCTCCATTCCTGTTTCATGCCTGTGTAGTGAAACGTTTTATGGAAGTGATAGAGCTTCTCCCAACCCTCAGCTTCATTGCATGAATTACTGCTTTCAGATTGCGGAAGACGGCTGGTTTGTGGGCTCGCGAGGAGACTGCCAGTCGTACCGCAAGCCGCTAACGTCGCGGCCATAAGACCACAGAGCGCTAGCACTCCTACTAATCTCGAGTTCATGATTTCCGAGCCTACTAACGGGCGCTAGGTAGGACGCGGTTCCCTAGGCGGTACCGTTTCCCTACGGTGGGGCCTCCTAC
>Ga0070733_10000403_pt1 | contig 35915 bp, 30 predicted proteins | sample Coa_R1_9_FD_66450 | JGI IMG/M metagenome (GOLD analysis project Ga0070733, IMG submission 66450) | Surface soil microbial communities from Centralia Pennsylvania, which are recovering from an underground coalmine fire - Coalmine... | ecosystem: Environmental > Terrestrial > Soil > Unclassified ... | reverse complement strand
CGCAGGACACGCATTGCACAAGCCTGATTACCACCGGCCCGTATTCTCCACCGTTGGCCTGAACAGCGCCTGGCCGCTCTGAGGTAAGAGCCGTATGCAGTAGCGCTGCACGTACGGATCCGTGCGGGGGGCCGCTCGTAGGAGCGGCCCCTACCGCGACCGATCACCAACTCCTATCGCTGTTCTTGGGTTTACAGATCGATATTGATTGTGATATTCTTCTTTAATTCCAGCCGAGGCCCCCATGCGCGTCTTCTTAATCCACATTAGAGATCCTCAATTCTACGCGCTACCAGCCAAAACGCGCGCTAAAAACGGGAATATTCGGGTGATGGGATTTCCTCCCATCGGTATCATGTCTCTCTCTGCCGTGCTCAAAAGGGCCGGCCATGAGTGCGTCATGTTTGATCAGGCCAATCCCGAGACGCCCGATAATCTGATCGTCGAGGAGATCCAAAACCAGAGGCCCGCCCTGGTAGGGTTGAGCTTTTTAAGCACGACAAGTTATCCCTACGCTAAAATCCTAGCCAGACGGATTCGTGCTGGGAACTCATCGGTTAGGCTTGCTTTTGGCGGGGTTTTTGCGACCTTAAATGCCGGATTGGTGAAGCTACAATGTCCCGAGGTGGACTTTGTTTGCCGCGGTGACGGCGAGCAGCTCATCCTCGATCTGTTAGATCATCTCTCCGATCCCGAAGAGGTATTGGGTCTTACATGGATGAAAGACTCCCAGGTGATCAACAATCCAAATCGGGCTACGGAACGTAACCTCGATCAATGGCCATTTCCAGATCGCGAAAGCCTTTCCCTTGACTTTATCGAGTCAATGCCGCTGGATGTGCCGGCCGTTTTGTCGATGGAGCGCTTTACAACCATGCAGACCTCTCGGGGCTGTCCCTGGCCGTGCGTCTTCTGCGATATTCCTATGTTTAACGATGGGAAGTGGCGCTTCCGCACCCCCGAGCATGTAGTCAAAGAATTAACCTACCTCCAGAGTCTCGGCTATGGGGCCGTTTATTTTGTAGACGATCACTTCTTGCTGAAGGCCAAGCGGATCGAAGCCATCTGCCAAGGTATTCTGGATCAACACATTACGATTCGATGGGGGGTTGAGGGTCGAGTTGACTCCGTCTGCCAGCATCTATTCCCGATCATGGCGAAAGCGCATTGTAGAACCATCATGTTCGGCATCGAGAGCGGCAGCCAGAAGGTGCTCGATCGATTGAAAAAAGAACAGACATTGGAAGAGGTCGAATCGGCGGTGACCAACGCGAAAAATGCCGGGATCCAAATCGTACACGGATTCTTCGTGGTCGGCAATCCAGACGAAACGAGAGAGGACATTCAGGCGACCTTTGACTTTGCATCACGGCTCCGGTTGGACACGTTCGGATTTAACCGGCTCTGTGTTTACCGAGGGACACCGTTATGGAAGGAGTATGTGGAGCGGGGCCTCGTGAACGACGCAACTGATTGGTACAAGTACTTCAAGTGTTCGGAAATCGATCCCACCTGTCTTCCGGGCGATGTAATCCACAGTGAGCGCAGTGCCGGATTACGTCGCCTTATTCTCTATAAGATGAGTCATTTCCCTATTCAGACCTTTAAATTACTATGTCGCTTTCTGCGCTATATGCCTCTACGCGACGTCCTTTATTTGATTTTTAAACCATTTCTGGGCAAGCGACGTGGGCAAACGAATGCGGAGGTCGTTTCACGTGCAGTCGAGCACCGGGACCTAAAGGATTCGGCGGCCGAGCTGACGCTGGTGGCCGACAACGCCCTCGAACATGTGATCAATGAATCAAAAGCTGAGCGCCACCGGATCCAACTGGAGGCGGAGCTTTTGACCGTGGCTGCTCCCGCAACTGCCGGAAATTCATCGGAACGAATCCACCCCTCCTCTGGCCAGACGTCGTAAGGGCGGGTTGAGCCTCTCACCGTAGTCATTTTTCCTGTATTCGATCTGGATCTGCAGAGACCCAGGAGTTTGGCAGCATTTTGGAATTGGCAGGAAAATATCTCGGTCACATTTTACAGATTTCAGACCCCAGCCCGGCAAGAGACGCTGCCGGTATTGCGCATCGGATGTCTCGCTGACGGTCACGGTGGATGGTGAGAGAGGACGACCAAAAAGGAAAGGCCTCATCGCCTCAGTGGCTGGGGTCGGAATGAAAACCGATGAAGTGATCAGGCTCCTTTACACGCTTGGGATCGCTGAAAAGACCCTCTACACCCTAAAAGTTCGGGTCAGAGGTCAAATCGCCAAGCCGGGAGAGCTCTTCAGCGCAAATGAGATCCCGTACCGCTGAAAGGGGGATGCGGCGAGAGGCGCCGCCATATTTGGTGGAGGCGGCGGGAATTGAACCCGCGTCCGAAGATCCTCAGTACCAGGCGTCCTACATGCTTAGTCGATGATTGAACACTTCGCTCCTTCCCCGGCTCGTCGACAGGCCCGGGAGCTCGCTAGGGTGCGTCGTCTCGCCCGATCCCCGCACTCAAAGGGACCGGGCCAGCCCGCAGTCTTAGCGCCTCAGGTCCAGGCAGGCGCTGAACCTTACGGCGTCGCGGCCGTTAGGCCGCGAGGGCTAACTCAGTGTTAGCTGTTGTTTTTTTCCCATCTGTTTTACGAGCCTGATGGGACCTCGGCATGCATCCCGATACCTCGTCGATCCCCGTCGAATCCGATCGCCCCCATGGTTGATACAGAGCCTCCCCTTTAATCAGTGGCTTGAAAAGCTGACCCGATCCGGCCATCAAGACCTCGGCTGAACCAACTAGGCCTGCAATCTCGCATTCCGTTTGGCCCGGTCAATTTCGCGATCCGCGGATCGCTTTGCCTCCGCTTCCCTCTTGTCAAAAAGCTTCTTTCCCTTGGCTAGGGCAAGCTCCACCTTGGCATACCCCCTGGGATTAAAATAAATTCTGAGCGGAATCAGGGTTAAGCCCTTCTCCTGTGTCTTTCCAATAAGCCTCCGAATTTGTTCCTTTTTTAAGAGAAGTTTCCGAGGCCGCGTCGGTTCATGATTTTGGAGATTTCCATGCGTGTAAGGACTGATGTGGCAATTATATAAAAAGACCTCTTCCCCTTCGACCCGCGCGAAGCTCTCCTTCAAATTGACCCGTCCCTCTCGAAGGGACTTGACCTCAGTGCCGAGCAGGGCGATCCCGGCTTCAAAGCGCTCCTCGATAAAGTAGCGAAAAGTTGCCTGCCGATGGGTCGCGACCGCACGGGTTTTTTCTTCCGACATCTCTTTTTTCATGATAACATATCATAAAAGGCTTGCAAAGGTAAAAACACCTAAAACATTGTTTTATAGCTGGTTCATGAGCATCTCGTCCATGAATAACATTTAAGAAGACGATCGGTCCCGTGCCGACCTTCGAGAACCAGGGTGCTGCTTCGCGTGCAATCGCTAGGAGTTCTTCTCAAACCTTTTATCCGAGAGCATCAGCTGGAACCCGGGCTATTGCTCCTACGGCTCCAATCGACGTGGGCAGAACGCGTCGGGGCTCCGATCGCGGCCCATTCGTTCCCGATGACGATCAGACGGGAAACCCTCGTCATCACCGTCGACAGTTCAGTCTGGTCTCAGGAGTTGTCGATGCTCAGGGAAGAGCTCCTCCGGAAGGTGAATTCCGAGGGAAGACGTCCCGTCCTTCATCATATCCGCCTTTACGTTGGGGATCTGCCGCGCCTTCCGCCCTGCGCCGAAGGAAAGACCGGGACATTTCCGATAACGGAAATTGAAAGTGCTTGGCTGCAAGCAGTGCTCATCCCGGTCGCTGAACCCCAGCTCAAGGAGCAGATCCGAAGGGCGCTGCGCCGAGCGCTCGCACGCGGATGTTCGACGGTCGGCTGATCGCGAACGGGGCGGATGCCGTCCCCCACGGGAGCCAGGCTACTCCTCTTCGCGTTCTGAATTTTCCACCAACTGGGCGACCGCGACCACGCGATCGTTTTGCTCCATTTCCATCAGTCTCACCCCTTGGGTATTGCGGCCAATCGCTCGAATTCGACCGACCTCGGTTCTTAGAATCTTCCCATGCGCCGTAATGATCATGATTTCGTCCTCCTCATTGACCTGAAGAGCCGAGATCACGTGCCCATTCCTTTGATTGGTTCGGATGGTGATCACTCCCATTCCTCCTCGCCCCTGGGTTCGGTACTCCGAGAGCTTGGTTCGCTTTCCGAAACCCTGATCGGTCACGGTCAGGATGTAGGAGCTGGCGGAGGGGTCTACGATCTCCATGCTGACGACTTCGTCCGACTCTCTAAGGCGAATTCCCAGAACGCCCGTCGCCACCCGTCCTATTGATCGGACGGAATCCTCATGGAACCGGATAATGAGCCCCTCGCGCGTCGTCATAAAGATGTCCTGGCGGCCTGAGGTCAGGCGAGCGGAGATGAGCCGATCCCCTTGCGCGAGATTGAGGGCCCGGATTCCACCGACCCGGGGATTGCCGTAGGCGGAGAGGTCTGTTTTCTTGACCACTCCCTTTCGGGTCGCCATGACCACAAATCGATCCGCCGAAAATTGATCGACGGGCAGAATGGCCGTAATCTTCTCAGTTTGGGGAATTTGCAAAAGATTCACGATCGCTTTTCCCTTAGCGACACGGCCTGCCTCAGGGACTTGGTGAACCTTTAACCAATAGACACGGCCCGCATCGCTGAAAAAGAGGATGTAGTCGTGCGTCGAAGCCACGAAGAGGTGTTCGACAAAATCCTCTTCCTTCGTTCCCATTCCTATCTTCCCTTTTCCCCCGCGACGCTGGGCGCGATAAATACTCACCGGGTTGCGTTTGATATAACCCGAGTGCGAGACCGTAATCACCATCTCTTCTGGCGCGATGAGATCCTCCATATTGATCTCACCCGCTTCGGGGATGATTTCGGTCCGGCGAGCGTCTCCGTATTGTTCCTTGACCTCCAGGAGCTCTTCCTTAATTTTGGTCCGTATCAAAACTTCGCTCGCCAGCAAGGCCTTCAGACCCCGGATCATTATTTGAATTTCCTGATATTCGGTCAGGAGTTTCTCCCTCTCCATGGAAGTCAGTCGCTGCAATCGCATCTCCAAGATGGCCTGGGCCTGAATTTCCGTAAGGTGAAATTCCGTGACCAGTCCGTTCTTCGCGCTGTCGGGAGACTGAGAACGGCGGATGAGCGCGATCACGCCTTCTATATTTTCCAGGGCGATCTTGAGACCTTCCAAGATGTGAGCCCTCGCCTCCGCTTGGCGAAGCTCAAAACGCGCCCGACGGATGACCACCTCGCGCCGAAATTCGAGAAAATATTGCAGGACCTGCTTGAGGTTGAGCACCTGGGGCTGATTATTCACCAGCGCCAGCATGATCACGCCGAAGCTCGTTTGCATCTGAGTATGCTTGAAGAGTTGGTTGAGAATAATCGCGGCGACTTCCCCACGCTTGAGCTCCAGGACGATTCGCATCCCTTCCCGGTCGGACTCATCCCGTATGTCGGAGATTCCCTCGATTTTTCGCTCGCGAATCAGTTCCGCAATTTTCTCGATCAGACGCGCCTTGTTGACCTGATAGGGAAGTTCGGTGATCAGGATCGTCTCCCTTTCAGTCTTCTCGTTGACCTCCACGACTGCCCTCGCGCGAAGCACCAGCACTCCCCGTCCCGTTTCATAGGCATCCTGGATCCCTTTCAATCCGTAAATGAATCCGGCCGTTGGAAAGTCAGGGCCCTTGATGATCCGCGCGAGATCCGAGAGGCTTAATTCGGGGTTCTCCAGGAGATGAACGAGCCCATCGACGACCTCGACGAGATTATGCGGTGGGATGTTCGTCGCCATTCCGACCGCAATTCCCGAAGAGCCGTTCATCAGCAGGTTGGGAACACGGGTGGGAAGGACCTTCGGTTCTACGCGTGACTCATCATAGTTCGGTCCGAAGTCCACCGTCTCCTTGTCGATATCGGCCAGAAGCTCGGTGGCGAGGGGGGTGAGACGAGCCTCGGTATATCGCATTGCGGCTGGGGGATCTCCATCAATGGAGCCGAAATTCCCCTGGCCGTCGACCAGGAGATAGCGCATGTTAAAATCCTGAGCCATCCGCACGAGGGTGTCGTAAATTGCCGCATCGCCATGGGGATGGTAATTTCCCATGATCTCACCGACCAGCTTCGCAGATTTCCGGAAGGGCCGGTTCGGAACAAGACCCATTTCATTCATTCCAAAGAGGATTCTCCGGTGCACCGGTTTTAATCCATCACGGACATCCGGCAACGCGCGTCCCACGATAACGCTCATCGCGTAATCAAGGTAGGCCGATCTCATTTCCTCTTTAATATCGACTTGCGTCGTCCGTTCCTCTGGCACCTGTTCCTCCCTAAAAACCTGAATCTTTAAGCACCCGCCTCTAGAGGGCGGGTTTCATCCCGTAAAGCGCGAGCATCCCCACCGAGAGATAATAACCCCCTTCTTCGGCCTGCTTCGCCAAATGCTCCTTCCAGAGTGCCGTCTCCTCCGGTTTGATCGCCCCCGCTTCGAGCGCGGAGCCCAACACCTCAAGCAAGAGCAGGGTCATCGGACCCTCCGCTTCTCTCTCTAGATGGGAAAACGCGACGAGGTCGAATTTTTCAAGGCCCAATTCGATAAACAGGGGAGGAAGCAGCCGGATTCCCCTGGCGTTGATGAGGTAATCGTTGATCATGAAGTCAGAAAGCCGTTCGGTGACCTCCTGGTCCGGGTGGCTCGTACTCAGGGTCGCAAAGTCGGCATCGAGGATGGCAAGCCGCCCACCCGGTTTTGTGACGCGGATCATTTCATAGAGAATCTGCCCGGGTTCGACGATATGTGAGAACAGGTGGGAAGAAACGGTCACATGGTAGGCGTTGTCGGCGGAAAAGTTGATAATTTCGCCTTCGCCCATGCAGTAAGAGACCTTCCCGGAGAGACCCTTCTCCTTGGCGAGCTTACGTGCGGTCTCCACAAGGCGATAGTTCGAATCGGATCCGATGACGTGTCCCATTTCCCCGACCAGGGACGGAATTTCTCGTGTGAGCACCCCCGTACCCGATCCGACATCCAGTACCCGGTCGGCCTTTTGTATCCCGATTCGGCGAACAAACTCCTTCCGAATCTGAACCTGGGAGGGGTGTTGGCCCAGACGTTCCAGAAGGTCGGCCAGGTGAATCGCAACCTCGGGACTCGATTTTTTCCCTTTCGCAAAAAGGTCAGGCCTCCTCTCCGGCATGTTCATTGGTCTCCAGTTGTCGCAAGGAGCCCTGAATCTCCTCCCACGGGTCGTCGCTTAGACGTCCAAGTGCCGGACTTCCAAGGCATGGTGCTGGATAAACTCCCGGCGTGGCTCGACCTCGTCTCCCATTAGGACTGAAAACGTCTTCTCGGCCTCGATGAGATCCTCGAGTTTGACCTGAAGTAGAACCCTTGATTCGGGGTTCATGGTCGTCTCCCAAAGTTGGGTTGGGTTCATTTCCCCCAACCCTTTATAGCGCTGAACCGTCAGACCCGACTTCCCGAACTCCAATACGTAGTCGATCAGCTCCATGGTGGTGACGAACTCGCGCTCACCCTCCGGTCCCGTCAAGCGAAACGGAGGGGTTCCCAGGCCCAGACGCTCGGGAGAGAGCCCGGCCAATTCTCGAAATTCGGCTGAACTGACCAACGCCTCGTCGACTCGGACTTGATGGACGGTGCCGTTCTGGTGAATCTGACAGTCGATTCGAAAAGCTTGGTGTTCCTCGTCCGGGCTGATCTCGCCGTCCATGAAGAGGCCGCCGAAATAGGTCGACCAGTAACGCTTCGCCGTCTCGAGTAGGGCCTCGAGCCTCGCCCGATCCCGAAGCGTCTGGCGGTCGAGCTCTCCCCCGAGGAGAAACCCCCTGAGCACCTGGGAATTAATCCTTTTTCGGGCGAAGTGGTCGATCAGGGCCTCGTGGCCAATCAATTTTTTCAGTTTCTGTTTCAGCTTTACCCCTTTAAGAGGCTCTTTCCCGGAGGGCAATTGGAGTTTGACCTCATCTGCAGCCTGGTCCAAGAGAAACTCTTTGAGCTCGACCTCGTCCTTCAGGTAACGATCCGTCTTTCCCTTTTTTACCCGGAAGAGAGGAGGCTGCGCAATATAGATGTAGCCCTTTTCGATCAGCTTGGCCATTTGGCGATAGAAAAAAGTCAAAAGGAGCGTCCTGATATGGGCCCCGTCGACGTCGGCATCGGTCATAATGATCACTCGATGATACCGGGCCTTGGCCGGATCGAAGTCCTCCACCCCGATGCCGCATCCCAAGGCGGTAATCAGCGTCCGAATCTCATCCGAAGAGATCATTTTATCGAAGCGGGCGCGTTCCACGTTGAGAATTTTACCTTTGAGCGGAAGGATCGCCTGATTGCGTCGGTCGCGCCCCTGCTTTGCGGAACCGCCGGCTGAATCCCCCTCTACGATGAAGAGCTCCGAGAGGGCAGGGTCTCTCTCCTGGCAATCCGCCAGTTTCCCCGGAAGCGAGCCCCCGTCCAGCGCATTCTTCCTTCGGATCAGCTCCTTGGCCTTTCGTGCGGCCTCCCGTGCTCGCGCTGCGTTGATCGCCTTCTCCACAATTTTGCGCGCGATCGGGGGGTTTTCCTCGAAGAACGTGGAGAGCGTTTCATTGACTGCGGCTTCGACGATCCCCTTCACCTCGGAGTTCCCGAGTTTAGTCTTGGTTTGACCCTCAAACTGAGGCTCGGGAAGCTTCACCGAGATGACCGCGGTCAGACCTTCCCGGACATCGTCTCCCGAAAGCCCCTCCTTTTCATTCTTCAGAAGACCGTTGATTTCGGCATAACGGACAACGGTCCGGGTCAGGGCGGACTTAAAACCGATGAGATGGGTTCCCCCTTCCTTGGTATTGATGTTGTTGGCAAAGGAAAAAAGGTTCTCCGAATAAGAGTCGTTGTATTGGATTGCAAGCTCAAGGAGAATGCTGTTTTTCTCGGTGCTAATGTAAATCGGCTTGTGAAGGGGGGTCTTGCCTTCATTGAGCATCTCGACAAAGGAGACAATGCCGCCCTTGTACGAGAACTCCAGTTTTTTTTCGGTCCGTTCGTCTTCCAGAGTGATACGAAGTTTCCGGTTGAGGAATGCCAACTCCCGAAGTCTTTGGGCGAGGACTTCCGCCGAGTACTCAACCACCTCGAAAATTTCCGGGTCTGCCTTGAAGGTGATCTTGGTTCCCCTCTTTTTAGTTTTTCCCGTAATCTCAAGGGGGCCTTGGGGCTTTCCCCGTTGATAACGCTGCTGGAAAACCTGTCCCTCCTGTTTGATCTCAAGCTCGAGCCACTCCGAAAGCGCATTGACAACGGAGACTCCGACTCCGTGGAGCCCTCCGGAGACCTTGTAGGTTTCATTGTCAAACTTGCTTCCCGCATGTAGAAAGGTCAGCGCCACCTCGGCGGCGGAGATTTTCTTGTCCGGGTGCGGCCTCGTCGGGATTCCCCGACCATTGTCGGTGACCGTGACGGAGTTGTCGATGTGGATGATGACCTCGATGTCATCGCAAAAACCGGCCATGGCCTCGTCGACCGAGTTGTCCACCACCTCGTAAACTAGATGATGAAGCCCTCCGGTCCCCGTGCTCCCGATATACATGGCCGGTCTTTTTCGTACTGCCTCGAGACCTTCGAGGATTTTAATTTTCCCGGCGTCGTACTCGGCAGTCTGGTTGGTTTTCTCCATTCTCGATCTGACTCCTCTGAAAACAGCCTATACGCGCATCGGCATCACCACACAGAGGAAGTTTCGTTCCTCCTCGCGGATCAGACAGGGAGAGAGCGCATCTTTGAACTCCAGGCTCACTTCTTCTCCCTTATAAAATTCCAGGGCATCCAAAAGATACCGCGCATTAAACCCAGTGACAATCTCTTCTCCTGGAAAACGCGCCTCCATTTCTTCCTGAGCCTCTCCGACCTCGGGATTGTTCGAGTTTAGCAGGATTCTCCCCTTCCCGATGGTCAAACGGATCGCATTGGTCTTCTCCCGTGCAAGGATCGAGACCCTTCGGAGCGCTCCTTGCAGGGCCGCCCTGTCGACCAATGCCTTGCGGTGGTTGTCCTTTGGAATCACTTGGCTGTAGTTGGGATAATTCCCTTCCATCAATCTTGTGACCAGTAGAAGGGTCCCTCGTTCCAGCACCAACTGACCTTTTCTGATCGCGAGTTGCGTCCGCTGCTCTTCACCTTCCTCTAGAATTTTCCTGATCTCCAGGATTCCTTTTTTCGGGACAATGATGCTGACCTCGTTGTCGGGAGAAGCCGGCTGTTCCAGGACCATGGCACTTTCCGCGATCGCCAGCCGGTGGCCGTCCGTTCCAACGAGACGAAGCAGCCATTGGTTGCCCTCCCCCTGCTTGAGATAAAACAGGACACCATTTAAAATGTAACGGGCATCATTCTCCCCCGCGGCGAAAAGAGTCCGCCGGATCAGATCTGCCAGCGTCTCATGATTCACGTTAAAGAAATGATCGGTGGGAGGGGCCGGAAACGAGGGAAAATCATCCGCCGAAAGACCGGTAATTCGAAATCGGCTCTTCCCCGATTCGAGCGTGACCCAATGGTTTTCGTCAGAAGAAATGTGGATCTCTTCGACCGGCAGCTCTCGCACGATTTCCAGGAGCTTTCGGGCCGACAGTGCCACCCTGCCGCCCTCCGCAACATCGGCAGGATAAAGACCCTGAATCCCGACCTCGAGGTCCGTGGCCAGGATGCGTATCCCCTTGTTCTCCGCCTCGATTAGGATATGCGAGAGGATCGGCATGGTATTTCTTTTTTCGGCGACTCCCTGGACCCTTTGGAGGGCCGTCAGGAGTTCTCGTTTTTGGACCATGCATCGCATGCTAGCTCTCCGTCAGGATTCCTTCAGTTTTTGTATGAGGCTCTCAATCATGGCCCGAAGGCTGAAATTATCCTCCTTCGCTTTTTCAATCTGTTTACAGGCGTGAATCACGGTTGAATGGTCTTTACCGCCAAACGATTTTCCTATCTCCGGGAACGAAAGGCCGGTTAACTCACGACAGAGATACATTGAAATCTGTCTGGGCTGGACTATCGTCTTGGTTCTTCTTCGCGATTTGAGGTCGGCTGGTTTGATTTGGAAACGCTCGGAGACAACCTTCTGAATTTCATCGACGGTGATGGTCTGCTTCTTCTCTTGAATGGTGTCACGAAGCACCTTTTTCGCCAGGTCCAGGCTGATTTCCTGTCCCGTCAGCGAGCAGAAGGCGCCGAGGCGAATCAGGGAGCCCTCCAATTCTCGGATATTGGTCTGGATATGACTGGCGAGAAAGAGGGCGACCTCGCTCGGAAGCGGAATCCCCTCTGTTTCGGATTTTTTTCGAAGGATCACAATCTTGGTCTCCAGGTCAGGGGGTTGGATGTCCGCAATCAGGCCCATCTCAAACCTTGAACGGAGTCTTTCTTCAATTTCAGACATCTCTTTGGTCGATCGATCACTCGAAATGACAATCTGCCGGTTGGCCTCATAAAGGGTGTTAAAGGTATGAAAGAACTCTTCTTGGGTCCTCTCCTTGCCCGCAATAAACTGAATATCATCGATCAGGAGGCAATCAACGGTCCGGTACCGGTTCCTAAACTCCTGCATTTTGTCATAACGGATTGAATTGATCACCTCATTCGTAAACTGTTCCGATGATACATAGGCAATCTTAATCTCGGGTTGGTCCTGTAGGAGATGGTTTCCGACGGCGTTTAGCAGGTGCGTTTTTCCTAGACCGACCCCCCCATAAATGAAGAGCGGATTGTAAGTGCTTCCAGGTTTCTCCGCAACCTTTCTCGATGCAGCGTGTGCGAATTGGTTCCCCGCTCCGACGACAAAGGTGTCGAAACTATAGCGCCCGTTGAGGCTGTTTTTTTTCCTTTCTCTCTGAGGCGAATCAGAAAAGGGGGCAGATTGGATTGAGACCTCGTCGCGGGACTGGATCCGTGCTTGGGGGGCGAGCCCCGTTGCTCTTCGAATCCCCTCCTGGACCAAAACCAGATAATGCTCCCGGATCCATTCCCCGGAAAAACGATTTGGAACCGAAAGGACCACCTCTTGGTCATTGAGCGACGCGATCGAAACCGGTTTAAGCCAGGTCTCTACATTCTGGCTATTGACTTGCTGCCGGACAAAGTCGATAACCTCCTTCCAAATCTCTTCAGGGAGCATCTGTTTCGAACCTAGAATTACACACAGGTTTATCAACAACTGTTGATATGTCTTTATTTATATATAAATCAATAAGTTAAAACTAAATAACCTTCTTTTTTCTCCTGAATCACAGGCGGGGTGGGGATAGTGAGTTTGGAAAACAAGGCCACCCTAATATACCAAATCCAGACGAACACTGCAAGTATAAGGGGGATAGAGGGCAGTCCACTCTGCACAGTGAAACCCCCTTGAATGATGGCCGCTTTTTGCCCCTTTAAACATTTACCGCCATCTTATTACTACTCCTGGTTATTTAATTAATTCTATTTTTCTATCTTAATTCATCTTAATCCTTTAGACTGTTGATTTCGGTAAAACGTTCCTATAGAATCACCGGATACTCAAAAAGGAGACTGTATGTCGATCACATACCGACAGCCAAGCAACCTCAGGAGGAAAAGAACCCACGGGTTCTTGAAACGGATTGCTACCCCGGGCGGGCGAAAGGTCTTAAAGAGAAGAAGGGCAAAAGGGCGAAAACGTCTTACACCCTCTTAGACTGGGTCTAAAAAAAGAGAATGTCGGTCATAAAAACCATCCCTGCCGGGCGAAAAACCAAGGAACTGTATGAAAATGGAAGACGCCTGGTGACCTCCAGATGGGTCTTGGTATTTTCTGATTTAGAGGATGAATCAGAAGGTTTCTTTCTTGCTGTGCATGTCGGTAAACGGCTCGGAAAAGCGGTCGAACGAAACCGCCTCCGAAGACAGGTTCGCGAAGCAATTCGGGTCCTGCCGCTCGATGGTCTCTCCTTGGCCCTCATCGTGATACCCCGATTGCCGGCGAAGGGCCAGACGTATCAGGAAATGTCTCGGCAACTAAGTATTTTGGTTGATCGCTTAAAAGAGAAAAGAAAGGAATGCAGTTTATCCTCCGCGCCTTGATTCTTGCCTATCGCTATGGAATCTCGCCGCTCTTTCCGCCCGCGTGTCGATTTTACCCAAGTTGCTCCGTATATGCAGAGGAAGCAATCTCGGTACACGGGACACTGCGGGGGGTGAAGCTGACCCTCTATCGTCTCTCCAGGTGCCACCCGTTCGCAGTGTCCGGATTTGATCCGGTACCGGGAAAAACCCCTCCAGTTAAACAGGCCTAATACGTGGAAAAGAGAGTCATTGTTTTTCTGATTGTCTCGGTGGTGATTGTTTTTGCGTATCCGTATATGTTGAGGCGTTTCGTCCCTCAAGGATCGACCGTGAGGCGGCCGGAAAGGGCCAGGGAACCCTCCACGACCCTCCCTTCCCCGGGGATTTTCGAAGGGCCGGTCCCGACAGGTCCGGGTCCGCAGAAGGATGAGGCGAAAAATGTGGTGGTCGAAACTGATCTTTATACCGCCACCCTTTCAACTCGGGGGGGTGGTATTGTCTCCTGGAAGCTCAAGAAGTACGATGAACAGACCGGCCCGGGAGGGGCGGTCGGGGAGACCCGGCCGATCGATCTGATCTCAGAGAGCTCCTCTTCCTTGGAATATCCCTTTTCGCTACAGGCGGAGGGACTCAAACCCGGCATGGACATATACCATCTGGAAGGTGGTGATCTCGACCTTCAGGGAGCGGCACCGGAGGGGTCGATTCGCTTTGCCTACCAGGATCCCGACGGTCAAAGTCGGATTATTAAAACCTATACCTTTCGAAAAGGGACCTATGCCGTCTCCCTTCACATCACGACCTCGGGATTAAAAGGGGCCTATCGGCTCTCCCTGGGTCCGAATACCGGAATTCATTCATGGGGGCAGTCATTAGGGGGATTGGTCGGTCCTTTTTCCCGGATCAACGATGAAAACAAGACCGAAAACCCGAAAAAAATAAAAGGGCCCGTCGTCTGGTCCGGGACAGTCGAGATCGCCGCCCAGCAGGATAAATATTTCCTCGCCGCAGTCTATCCTGAATTACCGCTGGACGGCTCGGTGGAGGTCCGACGCACGGGCGACGCCGAAATCAATACGGATATCGTTGTCTCTGCGGCGGATGCCCGGAATCCACAAACTTTCGGCATCTATATTGGGCCGAAGGATTATGACCATCTTCATGCGGTGGGCAGGCATCTTGAGGATACGATCGACCTGGGTTGGTTTATTTTCGGGAGTTGGTGGATCGTGAGGATGATTGCCAAGCCGCTTTTTTACACCCTGAAGTTCTTCTACAAATTCAGCCATAACTATGGTGTTGCGATTGTTCTCGTTACATGCTTGGTCAAAGGACTTTTTTTCCCGATCAGCCTTCGAGGCGTCAAGTCGATGAGAGCGATGCAGGAGTTACAACCTAAGTTAATTGCGCTGCGTAAGAAATACGAAAAGGACAAGGGGAAACTGAATCGGGAGATGATTGAGCTTTACCGCGAACATAATATCAACCCATTGGGCGGGTGTCTGCCGATGCTGATACAGCTTCCTGTTTTTGTTGCGCTTTTTAACGTCTTGTACGTGAGTATCGAGATGCGCCATGCCCCATTCGTCTTTTGGATTCGTGACCTCTCCAGTTCTGACCCTTTTTATATTCTCCCCCTTCTCTATGGGAGCACCACCTACCTGCTCCAGAAGACACAGCCGTCGGGGATGGATCCCGACCAGGCCAGAATGACGGCGATTTTTATTCCGATTGTAACGACCGGGCTTTTTCTTAATTTCCCTTCAGGGCTTGTCCTCTATTGGGTTCTCAATAACCTCCTAAGTATAGGCCAACAGCAATTGATGGGCCCTCCTCATTAGGAGAGGGAGTCGGTCATGGACCGGAAGGATACGATCTGTGCGATCTCAACGCCGCTCGGCATCGGGGGCCTAGGGGTCATCCGAGTCAGCGGAGGGAATGCCATATCGACCGTTGATCCGATTTTTTCGGCCACTTCCAGGCTTCTGTTGAGAGATGCCGTCAGTCACACCGTCCACCATGGTTATATCTACTCACCCTCCAACGGAGACAAAACCGATGAAGCGCTTGTCACCCTGATGCGTTCTCCCAAAACGTATACACGCGAAGACATGGTCGAAATCGGCCTTCATGGAGGGGAGTTCATTCTCCACCGTGTCCTTGAGCTCCTCGGTCAACAGGGTGCACGTCTGGCGACACCGGGGGAGTTTACTTTTCGGGCCTTCATTAATGGTCGGATCGATCTCTCCCAGGCTGAGGCGGTGATGGATCTCATCGCAGCGAGGACCCAGGAGGGCCATCAGGCCGCACTGGCCCAGTTACGGGGTGCACTCTCCGCCGTGCTGCTGCCTGCTTACCGGGAGACGATCGATTTTCTGGCCCGCCTTGAGGCCTCGATCGATTACGCCGAGGAAGGGATTACGTTTGACTCCAAGGAAGAGATGGTTCAGCGGATCGACAGGGTGATCTCCCAATTGGCAGGTCTCCGGGACGGGTACCGCGCGGGCAGATTTCGAAGAGAGGGTATACGGACCGCGCTGGTCGGCCGCCCGAATGTCGGGAAATCGAGCCTGATGAATGCTCTTTTGGGAGAGGCACGGGCGATTGTGAGCCCCACTCCGGGAACGACCCGTGACTTCCTCCACGAGTATCTCCCTCTCGGTGGGTCGACGCTGCGGCTATTTGACCTTGCGGGTTTTCAATTAAGTGATGATCCGGTAGAGCGGGAAGGGGTCCGCAAGGCGGAGGAGATCTTTAAACAGGCAGATCTTGTCCTTTTTGTCTTGGATCGTAGCCTTCCATTGGGCCCTACCGATACCCGGCTCATCGAGCACGTGAGAGAGAAAAAGACGATTATCATCTTCAATAAGAGTGACCTTCCGGCCCGCCTCTCCGCCGACGGGGTCCGGGACGATCTCCCCGGCTGTCCGATCGTCTCCATTTCCGCACTGAGCGGGGCTGGCGTCGATGACCTAAGGGAGGTCTTGAAGAAAGTGATCTCGCGGGAACTCCAAGGAACGGAGGGGGGAATAGTCACCCAGGCTCGGCATTTCGAGGCGATCTGCCAAGCGAAGGAAGCCCTGGAGGCGGCCCTTTCTGCATTGCGGGAGGGATTGTCCGGGGAGTTCTTGGCGACCGATCTTCAACGGGCCCGGCGGGAGCTCGGCGGAGTCTTGGGACTCGAGACCCCGGATGAGGTCATCGAGTCAATTTTTCGCCAATTCTGCATTGGTAAATAGCTCCACCGTTTTCTAGGAAGTTGTTCCCCGGAAAAGTTCCACGTGGAACAGAAACGAGGAGACCGATGAACCGCGATCCCGAATCTCAGGCAGACATTATCGTCGTTGGGGCAGGACATGCGGGTTGTGAGGCGGCCCTCGCGGCGGCACGGATGGGAAAGACGGTTCTTCTCCTGACGTTGCGCATGGACAATATTGGACAAATGTCTTGCAATCCCGCGATCGGAGGGATCGCCAAAGGACATCTGGTTCGGGAGATTGACGCCCTAGGAGGGGAGATGGGGCGGGCGATCGACCAAGCCGGGATTCAATTTCGGATGCTGAATACCCGGAAAGGCCCCGCCGTTCGTGCCCTTCGTGCCCAAGCAGATCGGGACGCCTACCGGCGGGTCATGGTGCAGTCGCTGGAAGGAGAGCGGCGGCTCTCGATCCGTGAAGAAACAGTCGAAAGGCTTCTGCTAGAAGGGGATCGAACGGTCGGCGTCGAGGTGCCTGGGAACCGATGGTACAAGGCCGAAGCCGTGATTCTGACGACCGGGACCTTTTTACGCGGATTGATCCATATCGGCCGGACCCATTTTCCGGCGGGGCGTGCGGGTGAGAAGGCCTCCGAGAGGGCCTCCGAACAGTTGATGTCATTGGGATTCAGACTCGGACGTCTCAAGACAGGGACGCCCCCCCGTCTCGACGGGCGAACCATCGATTTTTCCAGCCTCCTTCCGCAGTATGGCGATCACCCTCCCCCGGCCTTCTCCTATCGGACCGAAAGAGGTCCGATCGATCAGGTGGCCTGTTACTTAACCTATACCAACGCCCTGACCCATCGGATTATCAGGGACAATCTAGATCAATCCCCCCTTTACTCAGGAGCCATCGTCGGGATTGGTCCCCGGTATTGCCCTTCGATCGAGGATAAGGTCGTCAAGTTCGCCGATAAGGAGCGGCACCAGGTTTTTTTGGAGCCGGAAGGACGAGAGAGCCCTCTTTATTATCCCAATGGTATCTCGACCAGTCTTCCGGCCGATGTCCAAGAAGCCTTCTTAAGGACCATTCCGGGTCTTGAAAAAGCGGAGATGACTCGGCCTGGATATGCGATCGAGTACGATTATGTCCCCCCGGTGCAACTGGAGCTTTCACTGGAAACCAAGAGAATCCGAGGTCTCTATCATGCGGGCCAGATCAATGGGACTTCCGGGTATGAAGAGGCCGCCGCGCAAGGCCTGATGGCCGGGATCAATGCGGTTTTAAAGCTTCGTGGCGATCCGCCCTTTATCCTAAAGAGATCCGAGGCCTATATCGGGGTCCTCATTGATGACCTCATCACCCGTGGGACCGAGGAGCCTTATCGCATGTTCACTTCGCGAGCGGAGCACCGTTTGATTCTTCGTCATGACAATGCCGACCTTCGTTTAATGGAGAAAGGGTACGGTTTGGGGTTGATTGATGCGCCGGCCTATGCCCGCTTTAAGGAGAAGCAGGTCCAGATCGTCAACGAAATTAAGCGGCTCCGATCAGATCGCCTCAGAGACCGGCCCGGTTGGGAGGAGAGGCTGACCGAAGCCGGTGTCAAAGCGCTCCCTCCACCGGAGATTACGCTCGCCCAGCTGCAGAAGAGACCGGAACTTTCGGAGATCTCCATTCCCCGTCTTTTTCCCGGCGCATTCCCCCTCCCCGATGAAGCCTTGGCGGAGGTCGAGGTGCAAATCCGGTATGAGGGGTATATTGCGCGCGAGTTCGCCCAGATCGAAAGAGTCCAGGAGATGGAAGAAAAACGGATTCCGAGGGCGTTTAATTATGGTGAAATCCTCGGGCTCTCGAGGGAGGTTCGGGAGAAATTGGGCCGCGTCCAGCCGCAGACCCTGGGCCAAGCGTCTCGGATTCCCGGCGTGACCCCGGCAGCCGTTTCCCTCTTGTGGGTCTCGCTTCAGCGGAGGGCCCGCTAAGCGATCTTCCTATGGAGCTATTTCGGAAGCTCGAAAGAGGCGCAGAGCTCCTCGGATTTCCCCTGTCGGGACACGCCATTGAATCGCTGGCGATCTACCTACAAGAGCTCCTTATCTGGAATCGCCGGATCAACTTGACCGCTCTGGACGACCCGGAACAGGTGGTGATCTATCATTTTTTGGATTCCCTTACGGCCTTGCAGGTCTTTCGGCCTGAAGAGGGAAGTACCTTGGCCGATCTCGGGACGGGAGCTGGGTTGCCGGGCGTTGTCCTTCAAATTGCCTGCCCAGATCTTCGGGTGGTCCTGGTCGAGGCTTCGAAGAAAAAGGTTGCCTTTCTCCATCACCTCCGAGGGAAGCTGCAGCTGCCGCAGATGACGATCTCCGAAGGCCCCATGGAGACCCTTTCGACCGCATTTGATCGATTGATCAGTCGCGCGGTCTCCCCTTTACGCGTCTTGGAGCGGGCCTCTCCCCTCCTTAAACGAGAGGGAGAGGTCATCCTTTTCTTCAAGGCGACCGGAGATCTCCCCTTCGGCGACGGCTGGACCGTTCGACGGGTTGCCCCGATCACGCTCCCCTTTGTCTTGGAAAATCGGCGGGTGGTGGCCTATGGCCGAACCCCCGAAGCCGAGAAGGCCTGAAAACGGGTCTGTTCCACGTGGAACAATTGAACAATGGCTTCGGCTTTACCGGGACGGGGATGTTTATGTTATAATGACTCCCGTTTTTCCTACAGCATGCCGCAAGAGGATGGGAATGCCACGCACCATCGCCATCGCCAATCAAAAAGGAGGGGTGGGCAAGACCACCACCGCCATCAACCTGGCCGCATCCCTGGCCGCGGCCGAACGAAAAGTCCTCTTGATTGATCTCGACCCACAGGGAAATGCGACCAGTGGATTCGGTGTCGACCGAGAGGAGATCGTGCAGAGTGTTTATGATCTTTTCTTTCAAGAAAAGGAGATTGCCGATATCCTCCAGAGAACCCCTCTCCCGGGGCTGGACCTCCTTCCCGCCACGATTGATCTCGTGGGGGCGGAGGTTGAGTTGGTTTCTTGCGACAAACGAGAGGGGATCCTAAAAAGTCGGATTCACAGCTCCGGCGGTGGATACGATTTTATCTTAATTGATTGTCCTCCGTCCCTCGGATTGTTGACCCTCAATGCCTTGTCTGCGGCCCACGGCGTACTCGTCCCGCTTCAGTGCGAGTACTACGCAATGGAGGGTTTGGGTCAGCTCCTCCAAACGATTGCCCATGTGCAGCGATCGTTTAATCCGGCTCTGCAGGTCGAAGGGATCCTGTTGACCATGGTCGACCCGAGAAATAATCTCTGCAGCCAGGTCATCCGGGAGATGGAGAGTCACTTCAAAGACAAGGTCTATCAGACCCGGATTCCTCGGAACGTCACGCTTGCAGAGGCGCCCAGCCATGGAAAACCCGCTCTGCTCTACAACATCGACTCCAAGGGAGCACAGGCGTATCTTCAACTGGCCCAGGAAATCGTGAAGGGGGTGATCAAAGATGGCGTCGCCACCACGTAAGGCGCTCGGGAAGGGGTTTACCGCCCTGATCCCTGAGGAGGCTCCAAAAACGGAGCTCGTGGATATCCCGGTCAGCAAAATTATACCAAATCGGTATCAACCTCGAAGGGTGTTCCGCCAGGCGGAACTCTCGTCCCTTGCGGCCTCCTTGAAGACAAAAGGATTGATTCAGCCCATCCTGGTCCGCAAGGGAGAGGGGGACAAATATGAGCTCATCGCCGGAGAACGGCGCTGGCGGGCCGCCCAGATATCGGGCCTGGAGACCTTGCCGGCTTGGATCCGCAGTATCCCGGACGGGGAACTTCTGGAGATCGCCCTGATCGAGAATCTTCATCGCGAAGAGCTCAACCCGATCGAAACGGCCGAGGCGTATCACCGTCTGATGGCTGAACGGGGTTTTACCCAGGAGCAGCTCGCCGAGCGACTCGCCCAGGAGCGCTCGACGGTAGCGAATTATTTGAGACTCTTACAGCTTCCTCCTGAAATCCGGGAGGATCTTGCTCGGGGAGCCCTGACCATGGGACATGCCAAGGCGATCCTGGCCGCGGGTTCTTCGGAAGCTCAGCGGGCTTTGTGGAAGAGGATTGTCTCGGAGAAGCTTTCGGTTCGCCGCTCGGAGGAAGCCTCCCGTTCGAAGTCAAGGACATCGGCCAAACCGGCGGATGTGATCGATCTGGAGACGCGCCTCGGTCAATCGTTGGGAACTCGGGTCCGGATCGATTCGAGAAAAAGAGGCCCAAGGACCGAGGGAAAGATCTCGGTGGAATTTTACAATCTGGAAGATTTGGATAGACTTATAGATCGGCTCTTGTGTCAGAAGCCTGCAAGCCGGGATGCATAAGAGATTGGGGAGGAGGATCGATGCTGAAAAAAGAAGACAAAGACCGGACCTTCAAAAACGAGGAGATCATTGCCTTTCTCGGGAAAGGAACCGAATTTAAGGGGGTGATCACGTACGAGGGAACCATTCGTATCGACGGGAAGGTTGAGGGCGAGATTGTCACGAAGGGAACGCTGATCGTGGGGGAAACCGCCACGATTAATGCGGAGATCAGTGCCGGCACGGTGATTTCGGGAGGACGCATTACCGGGAACATTCGTGCGCTTGAACGGGTCCAGCTCCTCTCCTCCGCGGTCCAGAACGGATCGATCAATACCCCGATTCTTGCCATTGAGGAAGGCGTCCTCTTTAACGGCAAGTGCGAGATGGAGCGCGGTGACGGCCTCTCCGGCCGCGACACTGTCGATATGGCGCTGACCGGAGAGCTTTTAAAGGATTAGTCGTGGAAAGTCGAGTTGTGGTCGGGATGAGCGGCGGGGTCGATTCCGCCGTAGCCGCAGCCCTTCTGAAGGCAGACGGGCACGAGGTCCTGGGCGTGACCCTTATGCTCACCGACGACAAGGACCCGCAGGAGAAAAGGTGGCAGGATCGCTCCTGTTGCAAGGTCGGCCTGGCGCGTTACGTTGCGCAGAAGCTTTCGATTCCCCATGAGGTCATCAACCTTAAAGAGGCATTCCGGCGGGAGGTGATCGAGGACTTTTGCAACGTCTATCTGCAGGGCGGGACGCCGAATCCCTGTGTGCGATGCAACGAGCGGATCAAGTTTGGGCAGCTCCTCGACATTGCACGCGGACTCGGGGCCGCGACGTTGGCCACCGGTCATTACGCTCAGATTCGCCAAGACGCCGAAACGGGCCGCTTTCGCCTTTTCCAGGGTGAGGACACTTCTAAAGACCAAAGCTACTTTCTTTATCGCCTCAATCAGTTCCAGCTCTCGCAGATCTCCTTTCCCTTGGGAAGCACAAGGAAAGAGGAGGTCTATTCTCAGGCGCTGAAGCTGGGTCTTCCTTATGAAGAAGTGCTGGAAAGCCAGGAGATCTGCTTCGTGAACCAGGGAGATTACCGCGAGGTCCTCACCACGCTTCGCCCCGAGGCGGTATGCCGCGGACCGATGCTGGATTCAAAGGGGCGAAGGGTCGGAACCCACGAGGGAATCGCCTTCTACACGATTGGGCAAAGAAGAGGCCTCGGTGTTTCCGCGCCGACTCGCCTCTATGTAACCGAGATCCGCCCGCAGGATAATGTCGTGGTGGTGGGCGAAGAGCACGACTTGATGCAGTGCGAGGTGCGGATCGGGGATTTGAATTGGATCCGCTGGCAGCAGCCTCCCTTTCCATTAAAAGTTCAGGTCAAATTACGCTACAGAACCCCTCCGGCGTCGGCCTCGATTGAACCGATTGATGACCACCGGCTCAAGGTCCGACTCGATGTCCCGGTGAAAAGAGGAACTCCCGGTCAGTCGGCGGTCTTCTATTTGGGAAACGAGGTAATCGGGGGCGGCTTGATCCTGTCGGAGGGAGACTGAAGTGAGCCCCGTCGACGTGCAGTTCCTATCGAGGGAGCACCCCATTTAAGCCGCGCCACTGCGCGCTCTTTCGGTTCGTGCACTGGACCACCTTCCAATAATTCAGCGGTTTGACCGCCCCGACCTGCTCGACCAACAGAGGCGTCCCTTCAAGGAGAGCGGAGAGGGGAAGGTCTGCACGAAATCCAAGCCTTCTGCATAATGGGGAGATCGCCCGCTCGCAACTGGAGATCAGGCGGTTACCGTTCTGGAAGTGATTCAGCAGCACAATCTTACCGAGCGGTTTACAGACGCGGATCATCTCCGAGAGAACTTGACGGGGGTCCGGCACGGTGCTGATGACATAGGCCGCAAAGACTGCGTCGAACTGGTTGTCCTTGAAGTCCATCTTCATCGCGTCCATCTGGCGCAGCTCGACGTGTTTCAGTCCGTTTTCGATAACACGTTTTTTCCCTTTCTCCAACATGGGTGCGCAGAAATCGATGCCGGTAATAAAGCTTGATTTTGGATAGTAGCCTAGAGAGAGACCGGTTCCTATCCCCACCTCCAGTACCTGATCCCCGGCTTGAACTTCCAGCAGGCGAACGGCCTCTGCCCGTGATTTGTGAAAAAATCGACCGTAAACGATGTCATAAAATCCGGAAAAAACCGAATAGACTCGATCGATGCTCTCTGCGTCCATTCCCTCCAGTGCCATTTCCACCTCCTCTGGTTTCTCCATCGCAAGCGCCATTACTGGTAAGGGGAAAGAATCAGTTGGGATTCTAACAAAAAACGGGAATAAATCAAGAACAATTACGGGGAAACACCAAAAAACAAGTGGAGGCTTTCCCTGTGCTCCCGGCCCACAAGTCGTCCAGGATTCTCCACCAAAACACTTTCGTACTCGCAGGGCCAATCCAGTCGGTTGATGAGTCTCCGGTCGCCCGGCGCACTTCGGCCGGGCGTCTTTTGATCAGAACCGATCGAGGTATACCGCTGTTCCGGCCCTGCAGGGCAGGACCTGTTCGTTGGGGGAGCGATAAGTCTCTAGCTCGGAAAGAAAGGATTATGGTCCATCTCTTCTCCCACCGACGAAGCGGGCCCATGCCCCGGCAGAAGGAGGGTTTCCCTTGGGAGAGACAGAAGGTTTTTTCGAATTCCTTCAATCAGTTTCGTGTATCCCTCGGGAGACCGGCTCCTTCCGGTCGAACCCGCGAAGAGGGTATCACCGACAAAAGCAAGAGGCCGAGCCCGATCCTCCGACAGATAGCTGGTCCCGCCCGCCGTATGACCTGGGGTCGAGCAGGGACGCAGGGAGAGCGCGCCGACCGCGAAAGTGCTCTCTTTTCGAATCGGGAGCGTTCCATCGGGCAACGGATTTCGACCGGCCGGTTCTTCCAATGGATCGAGATAAACCGGGGCACCGGTCGCCAGCCGAATCTCCTCCAGCCCGCCGATATGATCAGGGTGGGCGTGGGTCAAGAGAATCAGAGCCAGGCGAAGTCCCTCCCTTTTCAGGGTATCGAGCACTCCTCGGGGATTGTAGGCCGTATCGATCAATGCGGCCTCCCGTGTGGTCCGATCAAAGAAGAGATATCCCCAAACGGGATAGGTTCCGATAAACCCTTGAATCGAGCGGATCCGCTCGGCCGCCCAGGCCGGCATCGGCCCGGGCTCCCAGCGTTCCTCGGCAATTGCGTGTAGGCGGTCGCTGTCGAGGCCCAAAGCGAGAGCGAGACGCTCGATTTCTCCGGGCTCGGGAAGGCCTCCCTCTTCGAGGGAAGCGATTTTCTCGGGAGGGATCCCCGCCCGTCGGGCGAGGGTGTTGATCGAGAAGCCCTTTCCCCATCGAGCCTTGCCCACGATGTCGCCGAAGGTATCTTCGAGCATGAGATCAGAACCTGATCCGATGAATACCCGGTCCCCGCCCCGGAGCATCGTCACTTAATTCTAAAATACCCGAAAAGGAGAGAAGGTGTCAATTTTCCGGCGCGATGGCGTCGGGACTCGTCGATTTCAAGGGGGGGACCGCGTCGAGTTTTTGCAGGAAGGAACCGACCGCGAGATTGAATGCTTCCGGAGCTTCTAGGGGGAGGACATGGCCCGATCCGGGAATAACAACGAGTTCAGAGTTGCGAATTTGCTCGTGAAGGAAACGTGCATGACGATACGGGGTTAAAAGATCGAGCTCTCCACAGAGAATTAGGGTCGGGGCCAGAATTTTCGCCACCTCGTTTTCAAGATTATGCGCCAGGCTGTTTCGAAGGAGATGGATGAGGGAGTCGACCGGGACGCGTGCCGAAAGGCTTCGAAGGGTTTCGATCAAAGGCCCATTTTTTTCGAGAAAGTCTTCCGAAAAAAGCCACGGAACCGTCACATCGAAACGCAGCAGATTACCGCCCGCCTCCCCGGCTCGGATCCAGCTCAAAAAAATGTGGCGCAGCAGAGAAGTCGTGTAGGCAAGGGTCGATCCGAGAACGAGCCCGCCTACACGCTCGGCTGCGCGAAGCGCCGTCCACTGGGCGACCATCCCGCCGTGGGAAAGGCCGACGAGATGGGCGCGGTCGATCTGCAGATAGTCCAGCAGGCCCAACAGGTCGTCGACATGGTGAATAATCCGGTAGGCTTCAGAGCCCTCTGGACGATCCGAGCCCCCTTGTCCTCGGATGTCATAGAGGATAACCCGGTATCTCTTCGAGAAGAGGCGGGCCTGAGCCCGCCAAGAGGGAGTTCCCTGTCCGAGGCCGCTGAGAAACACGACGGGAAACCCCCTACCGGATTCTTCAAAAGAGATTCCTACACCCCCGATTTTAGCCAAACCCATTGCCGTGTATGCACCGGTAGGACGGGCTATTATTTTCCTTCGATGAGCATCAGGTCGGGATCTTCGAGATGGCGAATGACATCGTTCATGAAGCGGGCCGCCTCGGCCCCGGTGATGACCCTATGGTCGAAGGTGAGGGAAAGGGGAATAATCTTGCGGGCCACGATCGCCCCGTCACGGATCACCGGTTTCTCGCTGACCTTTCCCATGCCGAGGATCGCTACCTCGGGATAGTTGATGATCGGGGTTCCATAGGTCCCTCCGATCACGCCATAGTTGGTGATGGTGAAGCTCCCCCCCTTGAGCTCGGCCAGCTCTATTTTGCGCTGTTCCGCCCGTTGACTCATCGTCGAAATCTCCTGCGCCAGCTCCAGAATGCTCTTTTGGTCCGCGTTTCTGAGCACGAAAACCATGAGACCGTCAGAGGTGTCGACAGCGATCCCGATGTGATAGTATTTTTTCAGGATGATCTCTTCCGCTTCCTCGTCCAGGGTCGCATTCAGGTATGGGTGGACCTTCAGCCCTGCAACCACGGCCCTCACGATAAAGGGAAGATAGGTCAGCCGGGAACCCTTTTCTTCGACGATCTTTTTCTCTTTATGGCGTACCTTTTCAAGATCGGAAATATCGGCCTCGTTCATAAAAGTGACCGCCGCAACACGGGCAGCCGATTCAGCTACATGGCGGGCGCTGCTGCGACGCATCCCTCGAAGCGCAACGCGCTCGAGCGGTCCATGCGCGACAGACTCCGGGACGATCTGCATGACGGGGGTGTTCTTCGGCACAATTCTTTCGGCGGCTCGTTCGACGTCCCTGCGATTGATTCGGCCGTTTGGACCGGTCCCCTTTACCTTAGAGAGATCAACGCCCAATTCTTTGGCCAGAACTCGAACGGACGGGATGGCCCGAACGGTCCCTCCTGGTCCAACCCGCAGGCCGATCTGGGATTCGGGTTCCTCGTCGGCCTCCGGGAGCCTTCCCACGACTGATCCTCCGAGGGCGCCCTGTTTGGGCGCCAGCGACGTTGCTTCCTCGGCGTTTCCATAGGTGACCAAGACCTCCCCGACGCGGACCAGATCGCCCTCACCGAAATGGCATTTGAGGACCTTGCCCGCCTGGGGGGAGGGAAGGGTCACCACGGCCTTGTCGGTTTCGACCTCCACGAGCGGCTGGTCTTCTGTGACGACCTCTCCCTCGCCAACGAGCCAGCGGACAATTTCTCCTTCAACGATCCCCTCGCCCACATCCGGAAATTTGAACTCTTTACGCATCAAAACTCCAAGACCTTCAACGTGGCTTCCAGGATCCGGCTTTTATTCGGAAGGTAATAGTTCTCCTGCCGAGGAAGAGGGATCGGCGTATCAAACCCGGTGACCCGTTCCACGGGAGCCTCCAGACTGAGGAGGGCTTCTTCGTTAATCCGGGCGACGATCTCCGCGCCAAAACCCCCTGTCCGAGGGGCTTCGTGGACGACGACGGCGCGCCCCGTTTTTCGAACCGACTCGAGGAGGGCGGGGGTATCCAGGGGTGAAAGGGTACGAAGATCGAGCACTTCCGCCTGGATTCCCCTCTCTTGAAGCTCGGAGGCGGCGGCGAGGGTCGGGTGGAGCATGGATCCCCAGGCGATCAAAGTGACATCCGTTCCGAGGGTGACGACCCGAGCCCGCCCCAAAGGGACCGGGTCCGTCTGGGACACCTCTTCCTTGATGGCTCTATAAATCCGGGCCGGCTCCAAGAAGAGGACAGGATCGGGATCACGAATCGATGCAATCAAAAGCCCGTAGGCGTCAGAAGGGGTCGCCGGAACCACCACCCTAAGCCCGGGGGTATGGATAAAGTAGGCCTCTGTACTCTCGGAGTGATGCTCCGGGGCATGAATTCCACCCCCGTAAGGGGTGCGTATGACAATCGGGCAGGCATATCTTCCCCGGGACCGATTCCGCAGGCGCGAGGCGTGGGAGACGAGTTGCTCCATCGCCGCATAGATGAAGCCCATGAATTGGATTTCTATGACGGGGATGAGGCCATAGGCGGCCATTCCAATCGCCGCCCCAACCAGCGCAGACTCCGAAAGAGGCGTATCGACCACCCGATCCTCCCCGAATTGCTCGAGCAGTCCGTCCGTGGCTCGAAAGACTCCTCCATCCTTTCCGATATCCTCGCCCAAAAGAATGACATTGGGGTCCCGTTTCATTTCTTCGGCAAGGGCCCGGTTAATGGATTGAACCAAGGTCAGCTTCGCCACGTTACCTTCCCGGAGGCCTGTCTTTAAGTTCCTTGCGGAGGGCATCCATTTGAGCCAGAAGCTCGGGAGTGGGGTTGGAAAACAGATAGCGGAATAAATCGAGTGGATCTGCGTCGGAGGTCGTCTCGAATTCTTCAACGGCCTGCGAGACCCTCTGGCGGGCCGATTCCCGCGTCTTTTCTTGGAAGGATTCTCCTCCGATTTCCTTCCTTTCCAGGTATTCCTCCAGCCGCTTCAGGGGGTCCTTTTCCCGCCATTGGTCAAGTTCTTGCGCAGAGCGGTAGCGAGTCGCGTCATCCGCCGTGGTGTGGTCGCCCAAACGATAGGTTAAACACTCAATAAAGGTCGGCCCCCCCCCGGCGCGGGCATGTTCAAGGGCTTGTGCAACGGCGTAATGAACTGAAAAAACGTCGTTTCCATCCACCTGAATTCCATTGAAGCCGTAAGCGATTGCCTTCTGGGCTAAAGTCGCAGACGCCGTCTGGCGGGAGAGAGGGACTGAAATGGCCCAGCGATTGTTCTGGCAGAGAAACACGATAGGAAGACGAAAAACCCCGGCAAAATTCATTCCTTCGTGAAAATCCCCTTTGGAGGTGGCCCCATCCCCAAAGGAGACGAGTACGGCGATCGGGTCCTTCCGATGCTTCGCCGCCCAGGCCGCACCGACGGCATGCGGGATATGTGTGCCGACCGGGATTGCCGTTGGAAAATCGTTGATCCCCTCTGGAATCGCACCTCCCCTCTCGTCGCCGGCCCAATACTGGTAGATCATTTTCATTGGAATTCCGCGGATCATCGAGATCCCCGGCTCCCGAAAAGCCGGGAAAAACCAGTCAATTTTGCTTAAAGCGAGCCCGCAGCCGACCTGGACCGCTTCTTGACCCCGGACGGACGCATAGGTTCCCAAGCGGCCTGCGCGCTGAAGGTTTAGGGCCTTTTCATCAAAAGTTCGGATTAAAACCATCCATTCGTAGAAACCCCTGATCTCCTTTTCCCCCAGCGAAGCGAGGAGGTCCTCATCACAGCGGCCCCCTTCATCGAGGATTTGCAGAAATTCAACCTGGAAGCTCTGGACGATCTCTTTGGCCACACCTCTCCTCGCGTTCATGACTGAATTATATCACAAGGCTTTTTGTCCAGCCGAGATGGGCATGAGGCGGAGCGGATTCCGGGGCTTACGAATGGGTTATCCTGCAATGCGCCGAAGCGCGTCGAAATACTTCTCGGACGTCCTACGGATGACCTCCTGCGCAAGCGAAGGGGCGGGGGGTTGCCGGTTCCATCCGAGGTCGTCCAGGGAGTCCCGAACGTATTGCTTATCGAAGCTGGGCTGAGCTCTTCCCGGCACATAACCGTCTTTCGGCCAAAAGCGCGAGGAATCGGGCGTCAGGACCTCGTCGATGAGAACGAGCCGATCGGTCCCCGGGCTCAGCCCGAATTCGAATTTCGTATCCGCGATCAGAATTCCCTTTTGCTCGGTAAACGCTGCGGCGCATTTGTAAACAGTGAGGCTCCGCGAGCGGACCTGTTCTGCAAGGGGACCCCCGACCATCTTGGTCATCTGATCAAAGGAGATGTTCACATCGTGCCCTCGGGTCGCCTTAGTCGAGGGTGTGAAGATTGGTTCGCGCAGTTGTTCCGATTCGACCAAGCCCGTCGGCAATCGTTGATTGCAGACCGTCCCGGATTCCCGATATTCTTTCCAGGCTGAGCCGGAGAGGTACCCCCGGACGATGCATTCTACGGGGAGGGGATCGCACTTGTGGACCAGCATGCTTCGCCCAGAGAGAAGATCTTTAAAGGGTTGAAAAATAGAAGGAAAAGTTTCAACGTCACTGCTAATGACGTGTGAAACGACCTCCTCGCGCCGCCCTAGAAAATCGAACCAGAATTTGGACAGCTGCGTGAGCACATACCCCTTACCCGGGATCCCGTCCGGGAGGACCACATCGAACGCCGAAATGCGATCGGTTGCCACCAAGAGGAGCGTTTCTCCTAACTCATAGATGTCTCGTACCTTTCCCTGTCGCCTCTTTCCTACCCCTTCGAATCTGGTTTCTAGTACCAGGGGTCCTTTCCAGGGGATGTCCATTTTGATCTCTGCCTCTCGTTTTGTCTGTTTGAAAACCCCCCTTCCCCGGGGAAGAAACATCATTTTATCTAAAAATTCAGAGAAGAGCAACCGCGGTAGAGCGCTCCACAAAGGACAATCGGAGTTGGTGATTGTGGCAGGTCGTCGGGTTTCTAGGGAGGCCGAATCGGCCCGAAAATAAACCGATCCTCTTCCCCTCGGGCATACGTTTATCGCCTCGCCGGTAGAGCGCCAGCGTGGCTGTACTGCGCAAGGAGTGCCCAAAACCCGTCTGCCCTCAGCTTCTGCGTCTTCTCCCTTTTGATCCCAACACTGTCGCATCATCATTTCATCAGCCTCCTGCGTTGGAAAATTTCACTCACGGATAAGAATAGGCTCAGCCCGCAACCCCCATGCCGAGAGGGATTTTCTTATTCCAGTTCTTATAACTCTGTTTCAGGGGAGCGACATTGAGCAAGGCTCCCTGACCGTGGGAACTGGGGTAATCCTTCCGGTTTGGCGCCGGAACTTCGTGACTTTGAATGCTTTTCGTGTTCCTTTGGCAATTCATCGCTGCAACACGGTATGTTATAATCGAAAAAAGGGTCCTATCCGGTTTTCGGCCTATGTGGGGTTTGAAATGGCGGACCGTCCTCAAAAGATCGGGGTGGTGGGCGCAGGAGTCATGGGCAGCGGCATTGCACAGGCTATCGCGACGGCCTCCTTAGAAGTGATTCTCTATGATGCGGATGCCGTCGCCTTGCAGCGGTCAATACAGAGAATCGAGCTGGGGCTGGCAAGGGCAAAGGAAAGGGGGGTCGAGGTCGAACCGGCGTCGGTCTTCAAGGGGATCTCTCCGACGGCGCGACTGGAAGCCCTGGGAGAGGTCCGCTTTGTCATTGAAGCCATTCCCGAAAAGGAGTCACAAAAACGTGGACTCTTTTCGCAACTCGACACCCTTCTGCCTCCGGAGGTGGTTTTCGCGACCAATACGTCGTCGATCTCGATCACTCGTCTGGCCTCGGCGACCAAACGGCCCGATCGATTTATCGGGATGCACTTCATGAACCCCGTACCCCTGATGACGCTCCTGGAGATCGTCCGGGGGGAGCGGACCTCCGATGAGACGTTTCGGGCGGCGAGAATTCTCGGAGAGAGGCTGGGCAAGACGGTGGTCGAGTCGCGTGATTTCCCGGGATTCATTGTCAATCGTATCCTGATCCCCATGATCAATGAGGCCGCCTTTTCCCTGATGGAAGGGGTGGCGAGCAGGGAGGCGATCGACACGGCGATGCGGTTGGGCTTGAACCACCCGATGGGACCCTTAGCCTTAGCGGACCTCATCGGGCTTGATATCTGCCTGGATATTGCCGAGGTCCTTCATCAGGAATTCGGGGATCCAAAATATCGGCCCTGTCCCCTCCTGCGAAAATATGTCGAAGCGGGGCGCCTCGGGCGAAAGACCGGAAGGGGGTTTTACGAGTATAAGTGAGCCGAGGACTCCCCTCGCTCCAAGTCGGCCCGGCAGGGGAGACCGGGGGGCACGTCGGCGCATCTGCCGTCACCGGCAGAGGAGAGGGTCTGGACCTTCTGCGCGTCGATCGGATCCATAAACGATTCAGCGGTGAGACAACAGATGGAGTTCACGCCGAGCGACGACCAGCGGATGGTCCAAGACATGGTCCGCTCCTTCGTGGAGAAGGAGGTCAAACCGGTCGCCTCCCGAATGGATCACGAAGGGATCTATCCTTCCGATCTCGTCAGGAGGATGGCTGAAATCGGTCTGATGGGGGCATTCATGCCCGAGCAGTTTGGCGGTTCCGGGATGGATCTTGTCTCTTACGTGATGGCGATGGAAGAGATTTCCAAGGTATGGGCGTCGCTGGGGGTTATTATGACCGTCAACAATTCTCTGGTTTGCGACCCGATTCTGCGGTTTGGAAGCGACGTCCAGAAGACCCGCTACCTTCCCCCCTTGTCCAGAGGAGAACGCCTCGGTTGTTATGCCCTCACGGAGCCGGGGGCGGGCTCTGACGCGGGTTCCATCCAGATGGTGGCGACGGAGCAGCGAGACGACTACGTCCTTAACGGGACGAAGCTCTTTGTGACCAACGGGAAACATGCCGATCTCGCCATCGTCTACGCGCTCACCGATCCACCGCGCGGGAAGAAGGGAATCTCGGCCTTCCTCGTGGAGAAGAAGACCCGGGGTTTCTCGGTCGGCAGGGTGGAGGACAAGCTGGGGCTGCGGGGCTCCGATACGGCCGAGCTCCTCTTTCATGATTGCCGAGTCCCGAAGGAGAATCTGTTGGGTGTGCCGAACGAAGGGTTTAAGATTGCCCTCGCTACCCTGGATGGAGGACGGATCGGGATCGCCGCACAGGCCCTGGGCATCGCCCGGGGGTGCCTCGAGGAGGCCCTCGCCTATGCAAAGCAGCGCAGACAGTTTGGGGAACCGATCGGTCACTTTCAGGCGATCCAGTCAATGCTCGCTGATATGTCCACGGAAATCGGGGCTGCCCGGCTCCTCACCTATCGGGCGGCTTGGCTTCGTCAGCGCGGATCCAGGGTCACGCGTGAGGCGGCAATGGCCAAGCTCTTTGCCTCGGAGGCGGCCAACCGAATTGCCTACAGGGGGATCCAGGTTTTCGGCGGATATGGTTATATAAAGGAGTTCCCTATTGAGCGCTACTTCCGCGATGCCCGGATCACGACACTGTATGAAGGGACTTCCGAGATTCAGCGTCTGGTGATTGCACGGGGCCTAATACAAGAGGAGTGTGCGTGACGCGTCGGCAGAAGAACGAACCGAGCCGGAGGAAGAAAAGAATTAAGAACCTCTCCGGAGTGGAGATCCGACCGCTTTACGGGCCTGAAGCGATCGGGATGCTCCATTATGCGCGGGATCTGGGCAATCCGGGTGATTTCCCTTTCACGCGGGGAATTTACGAGACGATGTATCGCGAGAGACTCTGGACGATGCGCCAGTTTGCCGGGTTTGCTACGGCGCGTGATACCAATCACCGATATCATTATCTGATTGCACAGGGAACGGGCGGTCTTTCGGTCGCTTTCGACATGCCGACTCTGATGGGATACGATTCTGACCATCCTCGATCCAGGGGCGAGGTCGGAAGGTGCGGGGTCGCGATCGATTCCCTGGCTGATATGGAGCTCCTCTTCGACGGGATCCCGCTCGATCAGGTCAGCGTCTCGATGACGATCAACGGGCCTGCGATTGTCCTGTTTGCCATGTATCTCGCCGTAGGAGAAAAACAGGGGATCGCCTTCAATCGCCTCCGCGGGACACTGCAGAATGACATCTTAAAAGAGTACATTGCCCAGAAGGAGTGGATCTGCCCTCCGGGGCCTTCGCTCAAGCTGATTAACGATATCGTCCGCTTTTGCGTGGATTTTGCCCCGCTCTATCACCCCATCAGCATCAGCGGCTACCATATTCGAGAGGCGGGCTCGACGGCGGTTCAGGAATTGGCCTTTACGCTCTATGACGGTCTGACCTATGTCCAATCGGCGGTCGACTCGGGGCTCAAGGTCGACGAGTTTGCTCCCCGGCTCTCATTTTTCTTCAACGCTCACAGCGACTTTTTCGAGGAGATCGCCAAATACCGCGCCGCCCGCCGGCTTTGGGCACGAGAGATGAGACGGCGCCATTCCCCTACGGATCCGGCCTCGATGGCCCTTCGGTTTCATACTCAGACCGCGGGCTGCACCCTGACCGCCCAGCAGCCCTACAACAATGTTGTCCGGGTGACCCTGCAGGCCCTGGCTGCAATTCTAGGCGGGACCCAATCGCTGCATACCAATTCATTAGATGAGACCCTGGCCCTACCGACCGAGCAGGCGGTGAAAATCGCGCTCCGGACCCAGCAGGTGATCGCCAATGAGTCGGGGGTGACGGATACCGTCGATCCGCTGGGCGGTTCCTATTACCTGGAATGGCTGACGAGCCGGATGGAGTCCGAGGCAAGGCGCTATGTTAAAAGGCTGGATCAGATGGGGGGAATGGTCGAGGCGATTTCCAGGGGATTCCCCCAGCGTGAGATCCAGAAGAGCGCCCTGGCTTATCAAAAGGAAGTGGATAGCGGAGAGCGCGTCATTGTAGGCGTGAATGCCTTTACGGAGCCGGGTGCGAAGGAGGTGGATACGTTGAAGATCGAGGGAGACGTCGAAGATCGACAAATTCATGCGCTCAAAGAGAGGAAGAAGCGGCGAAACGGGTCAAAACTGAAAAAGGCACTCGCCCGACTCCGCCGTGCCGCCTCCCAGAGCGACGATCTGATCCCGCCGATCTTAGACGCGGTTCGGGCCGAGGCGTCTGTCGGGGAAATTTGCGATCTTTTTAGGACGGTGTATGGTGAATACAGGGAGACAGTCAACCTTTAAACCTTCGCGGTCGTCATGAGAGTGGGACGCTTTGAGACCCACCTGCTGCTCGATGGGTATTTCCGGCTAGACGGAGGGGCCATGTTTGGAGTCGTCCCGCGTGTCCTTTGGGAGAAGACCAACCCTCCCGATGCGCAAAACCGCATCGAGCTGGCCCTCGGTGTCCTTTTGGTCAAGGCGCCGGGGAAGAATATTCTGATCGATACCGGCATAGGGAACAAAGGTGACGGGCATTTCTGTAAGATCTATGCCGTAGACCGGCGGCCCTCCATCGAAGAATCACTTGAGGGTGTCGGGCTCGTTCCCCGGGACATCGATATCGTCATCAACACCCATTTTCACTTTGACCATGCCGGAGGGGACACGACGCGGCAGCCCAATGGCGAGATCGTCCCGACCTTTCCCAATGCACTTTACTGCGTTCAGCGAAAGGAATGGGAGGCCGCCATGGCGCCCAACGAGAGGACCCGGGGGAGCTACCTTTTGGAGAATTATGAGGTTCTCAGCAAACTGGGTCGATTGGAGCTACTCGATGGAGACACCGAGATCGTTCCGGGGATTCGGATCATGCTTACCCCCGGGCACACCGAGCATCACCAGTCGGTTCTGATCCAGTCGGAGGGAAAAACCCTCTGTTTCTTAGGCGACCTTGTTCCGACCTCCTCCCATGTTCAGCTCCCCTACATTATGGGGTACGATCTACTTCCACTCCAGACGCTGGAGACAAAACGCGCGCTGTTAAACCGGGCCTGCGAAGAGGACTGGCTATTGGTCTTTCAGCACGACCCCAGGGCGAGGATGGGACGACTCGAGAAAAGCGGTGCCAAATACCACGTGACCCTGATCGGAGGCTCTTGAGCCGGGATATTCCCAGGGAAAGCGAGATGCCTTCGAAGAAAGTAATCGTCAACGGAAATGGGCCGCCACGGCGCCGCCCCCTGCGGGTCCTGATCGCGAAGATTGGACTCGACGGGCATGACCGAGGGGTCAAAATAGTGGCGCGGGCGCTACGGGATGCCGGAATTGAGGTGATCTATCTGGGTCTTCATAATGCGCCTGAGGACGTGGTGGCCTCCGCACTTCAGGAGGACGTTGATGCCATCGGTCTGTCGATCCATTCCGCGGCCCATATGACCCTCTTTGATGAAGTGCTCCGCAACCTCAAAAAGCGTCACGCGCTGGATATTGTCCTTTTCGGGGGAGGGATCGTGCCTCAGGAGGATATCCGCTCACTTAAAAAGAAAGGGGTGGCCGAGATCTTTACCCCGGGAGCTTCCCTTCCGGAGATCGTTCGGTTTGTGACGGGGATCGCACGGCGCGACGCGGATCCTCCTTTGAGAAGAAAAAAAAGAACGGCGTCAGCCCTGCGAGGCTCGCCCCGCTAGAGTCGACCCGTATTATCGAGGAGCCCGATGCGCTCAGTCTTCATGATCAGCGGGGGAATCACAAAGTTTAAGAAGGCCAACATCGAAAAGGACTTCCGGGAGATGGTCAAGGAGGCCTTCGATTTTGCACTGACCGATGTCCCTCGGCTCAGTATCAAGCGGATTGATGGCAGCGTGGGGTCCTATTTCTCTGACCATTTTACTCGCCAGCTCAAGGCCGCCAGTATGGTCCATGATTATCTGGGGCTCTGTCCGAAGCCGTCGAAGAGAATCGAAGGGGGCGGGGCGACCGGGGGGCTCTGCTTCCAGGCCGCTTGGGAGGCGGTCGCGTCGGGGCGAATGGACGTCTGTGTCGCCTTCGGTTTTGAAACGATGTCGCGGGTCAATACCTGGAAGGGAAACGAGTTTATCGCCATGGCGTCCGATACGAATTTCGACTATCCGGTCGGGGGATTCTATAGCGGCTATTATGCCATGATGGTTCAGCGCCACATGTATGAGTTTGGAACGACCCCGGAGCAGCTCGCATACGTCTCGATAAAAAACCACCGCAATGCTGAATTCAATCCTTATTCACAGCGTCCGATGAAGCTGACCGTAAAAGATGTCCGTTCCTCCGATATGGTCGCCACCCCGCTGACCCTTCTCGATATCTGCACGATGTCGGACGGCGCGGCGGTGGTCATTCTGGCTGCAGAGAAACAGGCCGAACAATTGTGTGATTCCCCGGTGAAGGTCACGGGACTGGGAGCGGGCACGGACTCCATGCGCATGGCCGACCGCCCCCATGGAGCGGTGATCCTTCTTCCCCACG
>Ga0070733_10000402_pt1 | contig 35951 bp, 46 predicted proteins | sample Coa_R1_9_FD_66450 | JGI IMG/M metagenome (GOLD analysis project Ga0070733, IMG submission 66450) | Surface soil microbial communities from Centralia Pennsylvania, which are recovering from an underground coalmine fire - Coalmine... | ecosystem: Environmental > Terrestrial > Soil > Unclassified ... | reverse complement strand
AACCCGCAAAGCCAAGCCATCCGCACGCACTCGCATGAGCTTCAATTCAGCGGTCTCGAACGTGACCGGGCAAATGCACGTGGAGCCCTGGGCGAGTATCTCATCAAGTTTCAGGTGCCGGGCGATAACTCGGTTCCCGTGATTTCCGATGGGTCGGTGAGCCGTGACAATTGGATTCGCTGGGCCGAAGGGGCATGGTTCGACGTGAAGGAAACGAACACGCTGAACGTCAAGGAGGCTCGTTCGCCGGAGGATACTCGCCATATCTGCCCGTTCGTTCTGGACGTGCCGGAGCGGCTCATCCGGCTTTTCACCAACGACGACGAAATTGTGTTCGATCCCTTCGCCGGCATCGGTACGACCGGCTATATGGCGATCAAGCTGGGCCGTCGGTTTTACGGAACCGAAATGAAACCAGAATACCATGCGACGGCTTTGAAGAACCTGGACCGTGCGACGAAGGCGGCACAACAATCGAAAGCCTTGGAGTTGTTTACGTGAAGCCACTGACCTACCTTGCCTGCCCGTACTCGCATCCCGACCGATTGGTTCGGGTCTCTCGATTTTGGACCGCGAATCAAGTCGCTGCGATTCTGATGCGGCGTGGACTGAAAATTTACTCGCCTATCAGCCACTCGCATCCGATAGCGGTAGCCGGCGACTTGCCGCTAGGCTGGGACTGGTGGCAAGAGTACGACCGGGCGTTTCTGTCGCACGCCAACGCCATGTACGTGCTGTGCATAGACGGCTGGCGAGAATCGAAAGGCGTGGCCGGTGAAATCGCCATTGCCAGGGAGCTTGGGTTGCGGATTGTGTACGTCGATAGGGATGCTTCGCTCTTGACAGAACCCGCCCCGTAACGCCAAGATTGAACGCATCGGGCCAGTGAGGGTCCCGCCTTTCCGGCGTGCAGACTGAGCTGCAACCAGGCCAGCCATTGCACGCCCATGTTGCTCATCGACTCAGCTCGGCTCGTATATCGTGGCCCTCGGCCGACGCTCGCCGACTTGCAATCCAACGGCATTCGTTCGGTCGTCGATCTCGAACCTAGCGGCAAAGGCAACGACGAACTGCGGCGTGCAGGCATCGTCGTGTTTGAAATCCCGATGAGCAGTTTCGCCAGACCCAGGCTTGATGATGTTCAGCTTGCGGTACGGTGGTTGCTGAAACTTGCGCCCAGAGTCATGGTCCATTGCCGTAGGGGTCGCTCACGTTCAGGCGTCGTCTGTGCCGCATTTAGAACCTGGATCAGCGGTTTCACGATCGAGCAGGCCATCCAGGAAATGAAGGAGTTGCGTTTCGAGATTTTCAAATATTGGTGGTGGATGCCGAGGATCAAGCGGATTATCGGCACGCCATCTCCGTTCACGGCGGGAGCGTAATGGTAGCTTTCGCCAAAAGAAACGAGCCGAACAGCAGGAGTGAACTGCCGTCGGCTCTAAGCAGGCGAGCAATGTTGGCAAGCGGCGTGACGGAACTGCGTCGAAATACAAGGGTGTTTCTCGCAGGGGCAGGCGATGGATGGCGAGAATCAGCGTTGACGGCGCAGGAAATCAGCGTTCTGTCGGTACGTTCGGGACCGAGCGTGAAGCTGCTGAAGCATACGACCGGGCAGCAAAAGAAATATTTGGCGAGTTTGCTTATTTGAATTTTCCCGACCATCAACCTGTTTAACGAGGAACCAATGAACGATACCGTACTCGTCGGCTTTCAACTTCGCCGTCACCGTCGCCTCTTGCAGCGTGGCGACACAACCTACGTTCCGGCCGGCTCGACGCCAGAGGAATGCCTTGCGGCGATCGAGAAAGCGTTGGCTGACGATCAGGCGAGAACCGAAGTCGCCACGACGATTCGAGAAGCGGCAGGCTTGCCAGCGGCAGCCACGACAGGCGGCCGTGACTGGGCGAAGTTCTTTGCGGCTTTGGCCCAGTTCTTTGCGGTGATCCTCCCCATCATCCTTCAGCTATTTGGCAAGCCGGGCATCCCGTTGCCGATTCCCTCTCCTTCTCCATCGCCGTCGCCCGGCCCAACGCACTCGGCTATCGGAGGGATGCCAACGGATTTCAGCATTGGCGACTTGGCAAACATCAACTGGCAGCAGTTGCTCGCCGATGCCACGACTGCCATTGCCACGATCCAGCAAATCCTCGCCGTTCTCAAGGCGACAAAGGGAGCCGGTTGATGATCGAAGTCGCAATCACGAACGACAGCACGATGCTCACTGACGCCGAAGTGGCGAACGTCATTCCGGCGTTGCAGGCCCAGGTGACGCTCGACTTCTGCCCGGTCTGGGGAATTGATGCGACGATCAAGTTCTACCCGAAGGGAACGATGCCACCGGCGACGGCGTGGCGGCTATCGGCTGCCGACGACAGTGATCAGGTTGGCGCCGGCGGATACCACCTAACGAAGCTCGGCGTGCCTTACGGGTACGTGTTCGTCAAGACCGACATTCAGGCGGGGATGGCGTGGAGTGCCACAATGTCCCACGAGCTGCTCGAAATGTTGGCGGACCCATACGTAATGTGCGTGGTGGACATCGCATCGAACGGCGGATTTCTTCGTGGCGGAGGGACGCTCTTGCCGCAGGAAGTGGCCGACGCTCCCGAATCCGACGCGTTCGGATACGCTCGACCTGGGGCTGATGGCAATTCGGTTCGGCTTTCGGACTTCGTGACTCCGAGCTGGTTTGGCTCGCCAGTTCCGCCGAATGGCTACCCAGGCTGCAAGGGCTCGTTTGACTTCACCGGCTCTTGCACAGCGGCATTCCAAATTTTGAGTGGAGGCTACATCGGTCGGAAGACCTACCGCGGTGCAAGTCAGTGGGGGACCGTGCAGGGCCGCATGGTCGAAAAGGCGCACATCCTGAAGGACGACGGCACAATCATGGCGGACTCGGAGATTCCGAAGTTCAGCCGACGTGACCGGCGATTGAAGTCTCTCGATACTTTGGCTCGACCGCCGCTGTCATTTGCGGTGCCTGCCGGGCATGAAGCCGTTTCGGCTGTGTTCCCGCCGCACCTGTTTTCGCAATCCGACGAAGCACCATGACCACCCAATTCACCCTTCAACTCGTCGGCCTTTGTACGCTCGCCATCGTGTTGGCGGCGATGCTGTTCGTGCCGCTGTTGAACCGGGACAAGCCTTCGGTCGGCGAGATGCTGGGCGTTCTCGAAGGGCTTGATGAGAACATCGACACGATGGCCGCTGGACCAGAGCCGATGAGCCGCACTGCTCGTTTCCTGGCGAAGAAGCGCATTGCGTGGCTGCGCCAGGCGGTGCAGGGGCAGCGACCCAAGGAGATCACATGAACCCACGGCGTACTTTTCTCGGCACGGTTTTCGGCGGCCTCGCTGCGGCAGTTGCGGGGCTGTTTGGAAAGTCGGCGGCCGCCAAGGAAGCGGAACATGCCACATGGACCATGAATTACTCGGTCTGCTTCGATGATGCAGACATCGAGCGACTCAAAGAGCAGGGCCGTTGCATGGAAGCCTGCCGCATTATGCGGGAGCACGGCTTCTCAATGAAATTTGCCTCTCCAATATTCAGGCACTTCGGTGACGATCGCCAGTGGTTTTTAGCGAGCAGCGATGGCTGGCTCTCTCATTGGCACAGCAATTTGCCAGCGATTTCCGACCCCGTTGACGCCCTAATTTCTGCCGAGCCGCTCTACCTCGCCTGGAAGGCGGATCAGCCTGCCCAGGTCAAGGCGACGTTTGTTCCCAAGGCTGAACCAGAACCGCTTTCGGTTGAAGAGTTGATGGACGTTCGTGAATATCTCCGCGAATCTGGGCAGGCATCGGCGTAAATGCACTCTCGCCGGCTATCAACCTTCGAGTGGCAATCGGCACTTGGCGTGCTGCTCGTGGCGGCGTTCCTGGCGTGGTGGAATCTGCGATGAGCAAAGTCGAATACGAATGCCAAGAACCGTTCGACATTGACAACGGCGAACTTGATTCGTTTTCGCGTCAAGAGTGCTTCACATTCGGCGTTGAGTGGGGGATGCTCCGCGAAGAACTCGATACGGGGCGTGCTGTCCAACGCACGATTCACGCTGCAAACTCTGAGCGTTTCCAAAAGATGTGCGAGCGGCGTGGTCGTGAATTTCGACTCGAAAAGATCGAAGGCTACGACGAATGGATCAACGCCACGGTCGAGGCAATGTAGATGACCTCAAAGCAACTCCGATACTTGATTGCCGCCTTCATCGTCGGGGCGATTCTCGCCATCGGAGTCGCCATCGCCAACGCCGAGTACGAGCCGAAGCTGACGTTGCCTCGCATCCCTGAAACCGAGTCCGACAACCCTTGGTCCGTCGGCGGGGCGCTCTTGGGTCAACAGTTGTTCTTCGACAAGAGGTTATCCGCCGATGCTACCGTATCGTGTGCGACGTGCCACATCCCGAAGTTTGTCTGGACTGACGGCAGACCACGGGGCGTTGGCATCCTTCTACCGAGTGTCAGGCAGCAACTCTCGGTCGAGCAACTCCACCAACTTGCCGTTCAGAGTCCAGAAAGTCGTGACTCTCGATTGCGATTCGTCGGCCACCGTGATACGCCGACTATTCTGAATGCCTGTTTTCAAAGGTTGTTCTTTGGCGATGGCCGAGCAGAATCGCTAGCCGGTCAAGCCGCCGAACCGATCCAGGATGCCGGCGAGATGGGATTGACCGCTGCCCAGGCTGTCGAGCGAATCAGCGGCGTGCCGGGTTACGTGCAGCAGTTCGAGGCGGTGTTCGGTGGACCCGTGACGATGGACCGCATCGCCGCCGCAATCGCATCGTTCGAGCGGACGATTCAAGTCAAGCTCGATACCGTGCCGTTCTTGCGTTACTTGGACGACGACCTGGACGCTCTGACCGAAACCGGCGTGCGTGGTGCGTTGCTGTTTGTCGGCTCTCGCGGTGCAGCTCAGGCGAAGGTGCTGCGAGAGAAAACTCCCGATGAGGTTCAGCAGTACGTGTTGAGGAACTTCACGAACAAGGCCGGCTGTGCCCAATGTCACAACGGACCCGACCTGCGGAACGGTCAGTTCGTCCGCAGCGGCGTCGGAGCCAACGGCGTGGACCAGGGTCGTGCCACCATTAACGACAACCAGCGGGATGTGAAGAAGTTCAAGGTGCCGGGGCTCTTGTTGGTCAACCGCACCGCACCCTACGGGCATGATGGCTCGGTGCCGACGCTCGCTGAAATGGTCCGCCGCTACAACGTTGGGATGCAAGCGTTCGACGGTCGAGCCGACGCACGTGTTGCGGCACCGCTGGGCATGTCGCCTGATGAAGAGGCGACGTTGGCGGCGTTCCTTGCGGGGGCACTGGACGGGGAATTTCCTATTCTTGAGGAGCCGGAGTTGCCATGAGCCTTTGCTTGATGCCAATCAAGAAAGCAGTCGAAACGCTGAATGCACACAAGCATCGTGGGCGACAGGATTGGTTTTGGAACAGTGCCGACGGTGAAGTCCAAACGTCGAACGACAAGGGCGAAGGCTGGCAGCGCCCTGGGTATCCAATCCATCCCGTTGATGCGGCGATAATCGCTGCCTATTACTGGCACGGAATGTACGAAAGCGATGCTGTGGCAACGGTGACGGAGAACGAAAAATGAACGCCATCCTTCTGACATTGCTCCTTTCCCAAACGCCGACCATCGAAGGCGACAAGTCGATTGTCGTCGGGGACGTGGCGGAGCTGACGATTGCCAACGCCGGAGCGGACGTGACGAGCTCCGTTTGGCTTTGGCAACCGAAGGCCCCCAAGACCTGCAAGGTGAATGGCACGCTATCCCGCTTGGTCGGGAACCGTGTCCCTGCCAAGTTTACCTTGACGGTCGTGCTGGCGTTCAAAGACGGGCATCAATCGACGTTGCAGGACGAGCTTGAATTCATCGCAGCGAGCGAACAGCAGCCGACGGTAGCGAAGGCGCCGGCTGCGATCCTGCCGTTCCAAGCACTCGCACCGAAGCCTGCCGAGCCGCCGGACCTGTGCAGCGAGCCGGTCGCTTGGGCATCGAAGGTCAAGAGTGCGAACCTCGCCGCCGAGTGTCGTGCCTTGTCTGCTGGACTCTCGCAACTTGCGACAGCTTGCGAGCTGGGCCTTGTGTCGGCCGAGGCGACCTTGAACAACGTCGATTACCTCGACCAAGTAACCAAGGATGTTGGGACCGTCTTCGCTGTGGCCTTGGGCAAAGACGGCTTTGGAGCCTGGGCGACGTTTGCGGATCGCTTGTCGTCGGCGTTCGACGACCTTGAGGCTGCTGGCTGTCTTGAATCAGCGGAGGATTACGCTGCGGCGTTGGGCGATGTGGCAGGGGCGTTGGCGGAAGTCGCGGAGCAAAGCGAATGAAGTCTCCAATGCCGTTTGTTTTGTTGCTCGCCATTCCGGGCGCCGGTTCAGCAACAGCGCAGGTGACGACACGGCGACGGGGCTTGCGGAGGCGATGATGATTGCACATGGCGATATTGAGACGGTGAACCTACGGACTAATGAATGCCGAAGGCGCGTCGCCGGTAACGGAGAATTTCGGCTCGAATCGCTCAGTATTCCTGGATTGAAGCCAGTCAATGCCGCCGATCTTTCTGAGTACGAACGGGCAATGAAAGAAGCTATCCCGGACATAATCAGAGCGGTCGAACGGCGAGAACGATTGGCGGCTGAGGCTCGGCGACGAATTCTTTGAGCGGAGGCGATGATGATTCACATTCGCATCGACAACGAACGGATGAACAGCAAGAGGCGATTCGCCTGCGGAATCGGTCCTGAACTTCCTCCCGGCGACCAGTACTTTTTCGAATCAGAGAGTCTTGCGTTCATCAGGTCAGATTGTCCCGGCTGTAATCCCGGTGGCCCTCACAAACTCGGAACGCCGATTTCTCAAATCAGCGGTCGTCCTGGGTATCCTGGATTTGAGGAATTTTGCCGGATAGCGGTGGGGCTACCCATGACGCAAGTTCTCATGTTCTCGATTGACGAGCAGGTATCAAGAGACGAAGGAGGTTTTCCGATGGCAGTTCGAGCAAAGGTACGCTGCAACGCAAAGACCGGCAGCGAGGTTCATTTCACCACGGTGTACGAGCCGGATTCGTCAAAGAACGACGAGAACGCCAGGTTCACCACGGCAACGCCGTGGGGTGACATTCGCATGGGGATCAACAATCCGGCTGCGATCGAGCAGTTTGAAGTCAACAAGGAATACTACGTCGATTTCACGCCGGCCACACCAGTCTGACGTACGGAGCTTGGGACGGTACAAGCCGAACAGGATTAGGGAGTTGCATCCTAAGTAGCCAGGGGCCTGCACGGCAGGCAGACCAGCGAATCCTATCCGCGACAGGCCGGAGAGACGGCCGCCTTTGAAATGCCAAAACAACCCAATTCAAATGTGGCACAACGGACCTTGGCTACCATTCCCGCATCTCCTTGCCAACGCCAGAGCAGCAAGTCGATGTCGGGAGGAGAGAAAGAGCCAGTACCGCAGCCATTCGGTTGGATTGCCGTGGCTGTTCAGGATGGTGGCTTGCGACTGATGCTCGAAGACATTGGGGCGGCGTCAAAGCAACGCAGCGAAGTCGAAAAATACGTGGAGGAGAACTCGGCAGTTGTCTTCGAAATTTTGCCCATTTATCGGCAGGACGATGGCACCGAATGAAACGCCACCTCAAGTTTTCGCTCCGCACGCTGTTCTTGTTTGTCACGCTGGTTGCAGCGTATTTCGGTGGTTGGCGGCATGGCTTGCGACAACCGATAGTGGCGGATCATTCACTTGTGTTGTTCAAAGACCTAAAGCCTGGCGACTTTTTCTTTATCCGAGGCGCTCGTAAACAAGACGCCAATCTCTACGTGAAAATAGTTCCGACGAAATTTATCGGGTTTACGTTCGAGGCCGAAAGGGTGTCTCTTGACGGCACTCCGCTCAGATTGCGATCGTCTTCATACAAGCAGCACGAATTGCCGGTCAATTGGCGGGATTCTGAGTACATGATCGAAATTCAGCGTAACGCCGCAGTTGAATACGTACTTAATCCAATCGAACGATTTCTCGACAGTGACGCATCAGGGGCATTGGCGGAAGTTGCGGAGGGCGGCGAATGAAAAACATCGAACGCTGGTGCTTCGCGATTACATTTATGGTTGTTTATGCTGCCTTTGTTTCGTCGCTGTATAAAATCGAGTCGCTCAAAAAGGAAGCCGGCTACGACTCTTCCGGCCACCGAACATTCCCCGCCGAGAACCGAGCCTATTGGTCGGCCGTGAAAGGCTGCGAGCCGCCGACGTGGCCGGGAGCACAAATCGTGTACGTGAAGGAGAAAACCAATGCGGAAGCTTGCGATTGCGTTGATTGCCGTTGCCGCGTGTGCGACTGCGGAAGTCAACACGCAGATTGAAGCCGGCACCGTTGCCGAGCATCGGGCTCGCACGCAGGCCGGCACAAGCCGCTGGAAGGCGTGGACGAACCTGAACTCCTCCAAGCAGGGCTTGGCACGTGAGACGGGCCGGGCGCCGGTTCAGCCACAGCGGCAGGTGACGACACGGCGGCGGGGCTTGAGGAGGCGATGATGTCAGCCGTGATGGTCCGTGAATTGACGCAGGAGGGGAAAGAACAACTCGGCTTGGCTCTGCTTTTGCTTCGAGACCTGAAACGAGAAAACTGCAAACCAGAAAATGCGGCGGACATCTTTGCGATGGTTACGGAACTTGCATCACATTGCGGCGTGCTACGTGAATTTCAGGACTTGCTCGGCAAGGTTCCGCCAATGACGATTCAACCAAAATGACTTTTATCGGGGCATCACTTACGAAAGGATTGACATGAAGACTTTGATTCTCGGCCTTGCGGCCACCTTTGCGTTCTTGGCTTTGACGGACGACGCCAACGCTCAACTGATTCGTCGGCGGCGTAGCGGCGGCTGCTCGTCGGGCAACTGCAATGCCTCGCTGAGCGGTTGTGCGCCCGGCTCGGCCTGTGCGGCCGGCAATGCCAATGCGGCGTTGGCCGTCGTGGCCGCCCCGGTGGAACCCGTAACGGTCGTGGCTCCATCCGTCAGCCGTTCGTCGGCATCGGCAACGGTTCGCAGTCGGCAAGCGATTGCTCCATTCGCCAACGCCAGGGCGACCGCTGCAGCTCGACGTGCCGATCGGCTGAACGCTCGCGGCAACACGATTCGGGTCCGCTCAAGCAGCCGAGTCAGGCTATCGAGTCACGACTTCCGGGGCGCCGCCGAGGCGGCTCTGGCGAACAACTCGATCGAGGTTGCCCAGGCTGAGATACGCTGAGATCACTCGAAGCGGCCGAACGCTAGGGCCGCACCATCCGCCGCCGGGGGCGATATAGCATTGCCCCTGGCGGTTTTAATCACGCACCGCCCCATTCAAAAAACAAGTCGATAATTTGAAACGAGGTGAATCATGAGATTTCTGCTTCTATTCTTCGCAGCCGTTGGGCTGCTTGTCGCCGACGCTTCGGCATCATGCCACGGCACAAAGGTCGCCGTGCGAAGATCGTGGTACGTCGCACCGCCGACTGCTCAAGTCGTCGTGGCGGCTCCCGATCCGCAAGTTCAGGCCGTCACGACCTACCGGGCCCGCACGGTTCTTGAACCGATGACGAGCTATCAGGTCGTCCAGCCTGCCGCTACGAGCGTTCGTGTGCGAGCCGGCTTGTTCGGCCGCGGCGTCTTTGTGAGCGCTCCCGGCACGTTCGTCGGCGTTGGCAGCAACGTCTTTTGGCCGCAACCGCCGTTCACTCCGACGCCTGGCACTGAAAAGCCGCCGGCACCCGAGCTGCCTCCTGCACCTGCCGATGTGACGCCGGTTCCCGCTGGTCCGCCAACAGCCGCCGAGGCTGCACCGGCACCGGGACCGGCTGACGCCTACTTGCTGACCGAGGACGCCTTATTCGCAAGGGGCGGCTTCCTGCATCGCTTGAGGCGCCGGCACAAGGTCAAAGTCGTGGCGCCGGGCGGCACGACAACGAGCGTGTTGATTCAGTAGTTGAGTGGCCCGTGACTGGCCTCCGGTGGTGATGGAACCTCGCCGGAGGTTTTAGGAGTGCCGATGCAACCTGAACCGCTCGCACGCCTCGGCGACCTGGGCAACGCAGCCGAAGAAATCACACGGCTCGTTCGCCTGATCGAGCCGCTGATACCGGAAGTCGCCAAGCTATTGTGGCACCTGAATCGTGCGGCAGCCAACATCGAATCAGCGACCGAGATATTGCCAGCACTGGCAAAATGGATTGGGGGAAAGGCTGGACTTTGAATGTAGCGAACGGGGTATAGCGTGCCTGACTGGTTCGACATCGTTAAGGACGTTGGCCTCGCCGTGGTGAGTGCCGTGTCTGCGGCTATCGGCGGACGGGCACTTCACAGTTACAAGAAGAAATCGTCGACCGAGAGGGAGCGTGACCTGGCGATCAAGGCAACGATGGACGCCGTGATTGCGACCCGCCACGAACTCGACAAGCATGCACTGACCCACCAACACCTGTCGGACGAAGTAGGAGAGATCAAGCTGCGGCAGTCGTCGCTGTCGGCGAGGTTCGGTAGAGCCAGGCTCGACGGATACCGGGAGCGGCTCGATGCAAGCGAAGGAGAGATTCGCCGGCTGACGGCTGCCAACGCCGAATGTGAAACTCGATGCGACCAGCTACGCAAGGACTTCGAATCCCTCAAGCTGGTTGTAGACCGTGTGAATGGAGAAAAAACATGAGCGCCTCTTCGCCATTTTCTGACGACCAGCATATCCGCAGCACGAACGGTACCGACATCGAGACGGAACGAGTGCGTGGTGCCATCCGCCTGCAACTCGCTCAGGCTAATATCGCCGAGCGAACCGAACTCTTGACGCCGGCTGCAGCCATCGCATTGGGCGAGCGGCTGATTCGGCTGGCGACCAACGTGTAACCTTTGGCCAGAAAGGACGATTGTGGAACCTGTTTTCGACCTGGACCTGGAAGGAAAAAACCTGACCCCTGTTTTCGGTGGCGTTCTCATCAAGCCGATCGAGCCGAGCCAATTCACGGCCGGCGGCGTGGCGATTCCCGAGCGGTCACGACCGGCCTCGATGTTCGCCAAGGTGGTGGCCGTAGGTTGCGGCCAAAGAACCGAGATGGGCCATGTATTCGAGAACCGCTTTCATCCCGGCCAGGTCGTTCTGTACAACCCGATGGCCAACGATTCCCGCTATGCGAACGTTCTGCGGGTAGTTTGGCACGGAGAGAAGTTGATGTTGTTGAGCGAGGGCGACATTTTAGCGATCGTCACTGAGTCGAACGAACGGATGGAGCCCGAAACCGTAACAGGAGGGTAACATGAGTGGTGAGGCTTTCCGAAAACTCAAGGGTGTTCTTTCAAAGCGGCCTGGGGTCACGAATCCAGCGGCGCTTGCCGCCAGCATTGGCCGCAAGAAGTATGGGGCCAAGGGCATGGAGGAAAAGGCCGAGGCCGGCAAACGGGAGCGGGCTGAGCGCAAATAGCCCCGAGGCTGAAAGCCTGGTGGTCGACCACGTGTGGCTGGCAGAGCAAACCGCTCGCTCGAAGCGTTTCGACATGGCCCGGCGCCTGCACGGCGACGATCAGCTCCTGTCGGCCGCAATGGAGGGCCTTTGCAGGGCGGCCAACATGGCCCGGCCAGAGCGGTACGGACCCGGCGGCTTCGTGTCGTTTGCCAGGCTCGCCATAGGGAAGTCGATTCACAGGTTCATTTCTCGGGTAAAACCACCCGAAAACCACGCTCCATTGCCCCGCAATGACGTGCTTGAGGCCAGAGGCGGCGGAAACCACGAGGCGAACGCCGAGGCCGTGGCAGCCATTCTTGGTCAGCTCGATGCCGAAGAGAAAGCCATTGTTGCCGGTAGATTCGGCCTAAACGGCCGTCCGGCCTCGTGGAATGCGTTGGGCGAGCAACTCGGCATATCGGCCGGTGAAGTCAGAAGGCGTTTAGACGCCATCCTGGAGCGTTTAAGAGAGTCCGCCGTTTGACTCTTTCTGGATTTTCAGCCATGCCGTGTGCCACCGCTGCACGTTGCTGGCCGTCCACCGCATCAGCTCGACTTTTCCGCCTTTGCGGTGTGCCGGGCGGCGCAGGCAGTTGGCATTGAATCGCTTGGCGATCCAGTTGAAGTCGTGGCCTTCGCCGATGCACCTGGCGATCTCCCGCATGATCTCGCGGTCGTCCTCGTTCGGGCTGAGTTTGCCGTCTTTGGCGATGTGGTAGCCCAGGTTCCTGGTCCCGGCAATTCGCTTGCCTTGCTTGCGGAGAACGTCCATTCCGGCCTTGGTGCGCTCGCCGATCATCTTGGATTCAAACTCGGCAAAACTCGCCAGGATCGATACGACCAGCTTGGCCACTGCTCGGCCTGCTGGATTCGAGAAGTCGATGCCCAAGTTCAGCACGTGCAGGATGATACCTCGCTTCTGCCAATCCTCGTATTGCACGCAGAAGTCACGCAGCGAGCGAAAGGCTCTGTCCAGCTTCGGGATTACGATATGGTCGCCCGGATGGACGACTGCCACGAGGAGCTGGCCCTGCCGTCGGCGTGCCAGAGGCTTGCTGGTAGCAGATTCCGCCTCTTCGCGGAACAGGTGCCCGAACTCGATACCCCTCGGTTGCAGCTTGTCTCGGTAGTAATCACGAACCTGCTGTTCCTGCGCCTCAAGAGACAGACCGGAATCGACCTGCTTCTGGTCGCTCACCCGGATGTAAAGGTAGGCTCGGTCGCCCATTGCTTCGTTGCTCCACTGCTCTGACTTGAAAGCCGCCCGTGCCGGCGGTCGCCTCGGGCGCAACACGCCGGCACGGGCAAGGGATCGGGTTCAGCGATAAACCTCGTATAGCCATTGCCCTGCGTGCCCGCAGTGATGAGCATAAGTGCCTGTCAATCTCTCGGCCGGTGTATGATTCCTCGTGGCAGCGACGGGAGCGAGCTTTTGTGCAATCGCTTCGGCTCTGTCCGCAATTCGGCCAGCTTCTGCCCGCAGATCAGCGCTTCGCCAGAGGGCAGTCCGACACTCGCGGGCTATACCGATCATTCGCACTTCGATTGCTTCGGCAGTGCCTTCGATTTTCCCGTTCTCGACACCGGACACCAACGATTCGTATTCTGCAAGTTTCATCGCATCTCCTTGGCCTCTCGGCCGGCTCCGACTCTCCCCGGTCGGCGGGTTGCCCCGTGGTTCACAACATCCCCGGACGGCCGACGCCCGATGCGCCGACCGCCGGGGAGCTCCCTAGCAAGGAGACGAGGTTGATTTGTTACTCATCACTTTCCTCGTCGTCCTCGCTCTCTTCATCCTCGTCGTGATCATCGTCAAAGTTTCCGTCGTCGATCATGTGCTCGGCAATCTCGTACCAGTTGACTTCAGACAACGCAGCATTCAGCAGATCAGACCAGCATGAGGCACCCAGGTCTGGAGCTGCTTCGTTGAACTCGTCTTGCAGGCGGCTCCTTAGGGCCAGAATGGCGTTCTCGGAGTTACTCGGCCTCGCCGGCCAGCATGACGCCAGCCTCGATCTTGCTGAGCATCATCCGCAGATTGTTGCGGGTATCCTTCGCCAAACGCTCGTAAGCCTTCAACGGCTGGCCGTCGAGCCCTTCAGCTCTAGCAATCTCCATTGCCCTCGCAGCGAATGCCGACGACAAGCCTTGCCGACTCAGCATCAGGGGAACGCATCGGCTAAAGAGCGGCGAGGCGTCGATCTGCCCGTCAAAGAGCGTTTCCTGCCCTTCGGTTGTCGTCGTGAAAATCCACGCTGCATGATTCGGAATAGGCTCCAAGCAGTTCAGCAAAGCCTCAATCGCAGGCTTGGCCAGGCCGTGAGCCTCATTGACGATTGCGACGACTCCACCGATTCCGAGGGCCCTATAGCCCATCATGCGTCGAATCTCACGGACATCAGCTCCACTGAGCTCACGGCCGACGTATTCGGTTGTGTTAAACGGCTCGGCCAGTTCCGCTGCAAGCAGTCGGGCAATCGTTGTCTTGCCAGTTCCACTGCTCCCGGCAATCCAGAAAGCCCGCCCTCCGATTCCGCTCTCAGACGCCGCAAGCCGCTGAACGGCCTGTACGATCTTCGGCTGGCCGATTACTTCTGCCCAGGTACGTGGTCGATACTTCTCATGCAAATTCATCGCGATTCTCCTGCTAGGGAAGAAAGGTAAAACCGAACGGCAGGCGCTACGACGCCGGCCGATCGGGCCTACGCTTCAGGAAATCCAGATACCATCTTCGGGATTAGCCTTGAGAGGCCTGCCGTCGTTAAGGCAGTTAACGATGGTTTGCCAAGCGTAGTGCCATGCCATCCAGATCGGAGCGCCACGCCGAAGCGTGCCATCGTTGAAGACGGTAACTGAGGCGTGGTCGTTTAGACGGCCAGAGAGTTTGGCCTGCACGATACGCTTGCCGATCTGAACTGGAACATCAGGCAAGTCACGCTTGACGGAAAGAACCGTATGCATCGTTCGACTCCTGCTAGGGATTGTTGCCCGCCACCAACATCATAATAGGTGTCGGCTATATGAGTCAAGCCCAGCATCGGAATTTTCTTTCTCGCTCGGTACGTCGCCCTCGGCACCGATACTTGGACACTTGGTATCGTGGGAAAATCCACCAGGCCGATCAGCAGTTCCGCAGACCGAAAGAAAACCGACGTAAGACTGAGGGCGAACCGAGGGCGCCAGATCAGCCCGTAGACAGCCGACACAGCACCACGGCAGCTCACCCCCACTACTGTTGGGGTATAGGCATGGACTAGATATGCTCCATACCCATGGAGTATGACATGGTGCATACTCTAGCGGTGCGGTTCCGTTGTGCAGCCGCAACGCATTTCCTCGCCACGGCTTGCGCACGGCGGGCCACCCCGGCGGCAGGCCCCCACTCCACGCCGCATATAGCCTATATACGGTGCGGGAATTTTTCGGATTTCCAGATTACGTTAAGCTGGGCAAGCCGCTGTTCTACGCTGCTGGCCTACTGGCGGGATCGGTTTTTCCGTCGTCCGCTGGCCGTTGCTGGTCGTCTGGTGGGATGCACGAGTGTGCTTGTGGCGAGGTCGTAGTCTTCCATGACGAGGACTTGGTCGTTTTCCCTGACGACGGCCATGATGTGTCGGATGCACTCTACCAGGGCCTCGGCATCGTCGTCTGTGAGCGTGAGCGGGTAGTTCTGCTTGCGGACGGCATTGAGTCTGGCCTTGATCGTGTGGTCCATGTTTTCGTCCTGCTGGTCTACGTTGCGGAATTGCGGCTGTCGGACGCTGTACGCTCGCTGCTGTACGTTCGTCGTCTGCCGCTGTATGTTAACTGCTGGCCGCTGGCCGTCTGCTGGCCTGCTACCTCATGGGTTTTGCTGCGTGCTGAAATTCTGGCTCTCCGACTCACCATGTTTTCCTTTACGCCTTTTGGCAGCAGACCGCACAACCGCAAATCCTTCTGGTTCAGTTCGTGACACGGTGTAACTCCTGGTCGATCGCCAACTGGTTCTACCTTGCCCTACGTGCGCAGTGCGGCTCTTCCTTCCCCGCGCTTTGATTTACGTGAGGCTCGATGGCTTTCTTCTTGAAAGTCCCGCCCTGCTCAAGGGTTCCTGGACTCACGTTGCCGGTTGTGTCGGCAAACTCTGAACGCTGGCAGGGCCGACGCGCTCTGTCCAGAGCGAACCGTGCCGACGTCGCTTTTGGCGAACAGGTCTGTGCCTTGTCGGCGGCACGGGTGCTTTGCGAGGCTAGCTGCAAGCCCGGTCGTTTCGAGATTGTTGGCCCCTCGGGGCGCTCGTAGGCTCTCTACCGGCCTTTGTTCAAGGGAAGCGGTCGGCATGACCGGCAGCCGAAGGCTTACCTCCCCTTTGGGCATAGGGGGATGCGGTGGCGGCTGGCGTTGGTCGTTATAGCGTGTCGGCTAAAACGATGCAAGAAAAAAATTGGCCAGCGTGTGCACATCACGACTGGCCAGAGCGGTCGACGTGTGGTAGGGACACGCCGTCGAGTTGTGATTTTGCCAGAAGCTGGCCAGCATCGAAGGAACGGACGGACGCCAAGCCCGTTGGTATGCAACCGCCCACGGGTTGGAAGGAACGGACGGACGCCCCTATTACAGCAGTTTCGGCGGGAAGAGCATCACTGTCTCCGCCTCCCGCTTTGGATCGGTACATCCCGTGATCTGGATCGCCGGTCCCCTGGGAATCAAGTTGGTTACAGCGCTCGTCGAGCGAATGTCGATGACACGAGGCGGATTCGTGTTCTCGACGGTCTGAAACGCAGCGCTGGAAGCCCTGGGATCAATGCTCATTTGCCACCCATGATCTTCTTGAGCTTCTTGGCCGGCGACTCTCCGAGGGCCTTGCGTTGGACGCTAAGGGCAATGGCAACGGCTTGTTTCTGCGGGCGGCCTGCCTGCATCTCTCGCTTTATGTTCTCTCCGACGGATTCGCGTGAGCCGGATTTGTCGAGAGGCATCGGTTACTCCTCAATTCTACGTTTGATCTCGCTGACGGTCGCCTCAAGCATCCTAAAGCATTCGTCGCAAACGGCAAAGCGTTCTTTGTGAACGATCGCTACGCCGGCTTGTGGTTTCAGGCAGGCGTGTGAGCCGGGCTGGCCGAAGTTCACGATCGCCTGGCAGAATTCGAAGTCGCCGTCGCCCTGGCCGCTGAGGAAGCTGATTCTCTTGGGTTCTTCCACCATGTTTTAGCGTTGACGATGCGTTGCAGGGCCTCGCCGGCTTCTCCGATGACGAGAATCTGGTCCGTCACGGATCGCAGGCGGATTCGCAGCGTGCGTTCGCCTCGTACCGGGTTCTTGTCGTGTTCGGCAACGTAGACGATTTCCTGCGGGTCGATGTGGATGTAGCCGCCCGCCGCTTGCCTGAAGGTCAGCACGGTCACTCCAACGGTGGCAGGTCATATGGCGGACCTGGCTGGAACCGTGCCGTGACATGGCTGGAACTTTCCGGCTCCCCGGCCCGGAAGTCCACGGTCGGCGGCGGCTCTGCGGGCGGGTTTATGCGGCTCTCTTGCGGCTCATGAGCCGGCATGTGCGGATTTGTGTGCGTCACTGTGCGAAACCGCTCACACAGCCCAGCAACCGCACTTATGAACAGCCCGACCACGAACAGCAGTACGGCCGCCGAAAACAGCGTGGCTGCGGTGCTGAACAGGAATTGGGCCGTGTCGGTCATCCCTGCCTCTGATGTTCTGGGCTAGATGCCCGCTTTCTCCAGTGTGCCGCCATCGCTTCGACGTGCCGGCGCATGAAGTCGTGATGGCCGAGGACGTTCTTCATCGGACGCTCGAGTTTCCCGTCATCCATCGCCTTTCGGATCATGCCGGGCGTGACATGGATGCGATGATCGGTCCAAAGTCGATCAACGACCTCTCGAATGGTCATTTTGCATCCACCGTAGAGTAAGTTGCTCTACTTTTGTAGCAAAACGTCAAAAAATGGTCAACTTCCCCTACTTTTTGTCGCAAAGCTGCGGGCTGCCGTGCCAAAACTCGGCCAAGGCATTGGTCAGAGAGAGATTTCAGGCCAATAGACCGCTTCTCGATGAGCAAAGCCCAGGCGTTCGCAGACTCGATTGACGATCAGACGTTCGACGACCCGGCAACCGACGCCGTTGGTACGACCGACGGTGCCGATTACGGTGGCGCCGATGCTCAATCGCAGGTTGCCCAGGCGAATCAGGAGTCTCAGGCACCGCCTCAACAGGTCGATCCCGCTGCCGAACCGCTATCGCCGGCACTCGCCGCTCAGGCTCAGGCCGCAGGTCAGCAGACCCAGGGCTGGATCAAAGACCTGCTCGTAAACCAATACGGGATGCAGGGCTTCGCCGAGGCCGAGGACGATCAGGCAGCTTTCGGCCAGGTGCTTCAGCATTGGGCGATGGCTCAGCAGCAGAATCAAGAGCTTGCCCAACAGCAAGCCTTCCTGCAACAGCAGCTTCAACAGCTTCGGGTCGCTCAGCAGCAGGGCGCCGTTCAGGCCCAACAGATTGCTCCGCAGACCCAGGCGCAAGCCCAAGCCTCGAAGTGGAAGGGTCCGCCCGAGTGGAACCCGGCTTGGGCCAGCCAGCTTGAGCGGGCGCCGGACGGCCGGATTGTTGCCAAGCCGGGCGCCATGCTCGACCTGCCGCAGAAATACGAAGCCTATCAGCAGTGGCTGCACCAGAACGAATCGAAGCTGTGGGAGAACCCGGCTGACTTCGTTTGGCAGAACGGTCTGTCGGATCGGGTCGAGCAAATGGTGCGAGACCAGGCCCAGCGGATCGCTTCGGAGCAGATCACCATGCTCCAGGCCAACCAGTTCGGCCAGCAGATTCGTGCCGAAGACGGACACTGGATGTTCCAGAAAGATCAATTCGGCCGCCCTGCCACGAATCCAGTCACCGGGACACCGGTCTTGACGCCGGAAGGGCAGCAATATCAGGCGTCGATGACGAGCCTTGTTCAAATGGGTGTCCCGGTTCCCGCGGCACGCGACATCGCCAAGAAGCTGATTACCGGCGAGGGATCGCTGGCGTTCGCCGCCTTGCAGCAGGCCGGCTTCGACCCGACCTCCGCCGCTGCCGCAGCCGCTCCCGCACAAGCAGCCACGCCGCAACAGCGTCAGGCCGCCTCGAATCAAGCGTTTCTCGCCCGAGCGTCGCAGCAAGCCAGCCGACGGCCGAATCACAACGGCCCAGCGACGAACGGCATTCCAGCAGCTCCTCCGCTCCCGGCCGATCGGATCGACGGCTTCCGTGCGCAGCTCGCCGCTGCGCTCGCGGCAGCCGGCCCGATGGATTTCACCGTCTGAGCGAAAGGGCTAGGAAATGCCGACAACTGCTTCCTCCGTCGAATGGGCACGCGTCGTCAACACGACGATTCGTGAGTACCTCAAAGTCGAGGAAGTCGCCGTTACCCGGCGTCGTATCCTGCTGGCCATGATGAAGGCCAAGGGCCGCATCCAATACAACAAATCCGGCGACGGTGTTTCGTGGCCCGTCCGTTATCGCCGTGCCAAGCTGGTCATCAACAACGGCCAGCAAAACCTCAGCTTCCAGGGCGAAAATCGCTGGCAACTGGCGTATCTCGACTACGCCGGCTACGCCGTGACGGACGCCATGACCAAGCGTGAAAAGCTCAAGAACCGAGGCCCCCAGGCGATCGTCAACGTTTTCGGACGGATGATCCCGCTCTTGATGGAAGACCTCGAAGACCAGTTCAGCGAGGAAATCTACGTCGATTCGAACGCCAGCGGGAACATAGGCCGCATGTCCGGTATCGAGACGATGCTGGAGAACAACGGCACCGTGACCATCAGCAGCGGCGCCCAACGCAGTGCCAACGCAGCGGACGCCGTGGGCTATCCGTCGGCGACCTACGCCACGCTCTCAACACAGCTCGGCTACTACGGCGGAACGTGGGGCGAAGGCACGGCCCAGACCACGATCAGCACGACCTGGCCCTCCAGCCGCGGCGATGCCGAATACGATTTCTTCTCGCCGGTGCTCGTGAACTACACCTGCTCGGCCTTGGGCGGAACGGCGTGGTCGACGAACGCCAAGACGGCGACCCGCTTCGGCATCCGCAAGATGAAGCGGAATTCGAAGGCGACGGTGCCGCTGGTCCTGATGGACGACGACCTCTACCGCCAGTACCTCGAAACGCTCGACACGAAAGAACGCGTCAACATCGAGAACACCGGCCTTCGCAAGTTGGGTTTCGAGGACGCCATCTACCAGGACGGTGCCGAGATCACGAGCGAATACGGCATTCCGCCGGCCGTCGGCTACGGGTTCAACATCGACGCCATGGAGTTGCTGTCGATGCAGGCCGGCATCTTCGAGGCGGAAGGCCCCGAATACGACCAGGCGACCCGCAGCTACCGGGTGGCGGTCGACTGCATCGGCCAGTTCAAGTTCCAGTCGCCACGTAATTTCATGGCGCTCAAGACCTACGCTTAACGCAAAAAGGGCGAAGCTATGAGTTTCCCAATGGAAGCCCCGTTCCCTCGGGGCAAGTCGTGGACGATGAACTTCGGCTCGGCCGTGGCCGGCTCGACCGACGGCATCGAATTCGAAGGTGTCGATAAGGACTTCTCCGACTACGACTGGGTGAACTATCCGAAGCGCCGGACGAACCGCTATGTCCGCTGCCGCATCGTTCGCAACAGTTCGGGCATCGCCCTCAAGCCCAGCCGCCTCGTCCAGCTTGACGCTGCGAACTACTACAACCACGCCCTGGGCTACACGATCACGGACGGCCAACGCGGCTATCCGGTCGACGAGTTCCTGCCTTCCGGCGGCGTGCTCGCCAATGATCTGTTCTGGGTCGTGCTGCGTGGCCCGGCGATGCTGCTCTCTGGACTCAACGCCGACGGCACCAACGTCATCACCCAGGGACAAGAAGTCACGGCCCTCACGACGGCCGCCAGCTCGCAGGGAAGTTCGGCCGGCGCCGTGAAGAGCGCCATCTCGTCGGGAGCCACCACGCCGCTGTTCAACGAAATCGCTCACTTCATCGGCGTGGCGCTATCGAGTCTCACCACCGGCAACACGGGAGCCAACGTCCTCGTCGATGTCCGAATGATCTAGACCGGACGCCAACAACACGATCGACGAGGACGGCAGGAGCCAGCCATGCCGTTCATCGACTGCCCGGTTGAACACCGTGGGTTCGAGCCCCTGAACCACCAGACCCATTCGGACGACTGGGATGCGTTACGCAAACTGCTCGTCTCGAAAAAGCCGAAGACGGTCGTCGAAGTCGGCACCTGGGCCGGGGCAACCACGCTCTTGTTCGCTGAATTTGCCGAGCGAATCTATTGCGTCGACCACTGGATGGGGGCGAAGACCGACCGGCTCGGCGAAATCGGACGCTTCTATGGCTCCGAGGTCGTGTTCGGCACGTTCTGCCGCAACATGGGCGAGCGGCTGTTCAAGCAGGTCATCCCGATCCGTGGCGACAGTCTCAAGATCGCCGATGTTTGGCCGCTGGGCTTCAAGGTCGACTTCGTATATCTGGACGCTGCCCATGACAGCGACTCGATCGTGCGGGACATCGAAATGTGGTGCGTTCACGTGCGGCGTGGCGGAATTATTTCCGGCCATGATTACGCACCCGAGCATTTCCCGGCTGTCGTGGAGGCAGTCAACCGCATCAAGCCCACCGGCATCGAGGCGGCGGTGTGGTGGAAGGAGATGTAACGAACCAATGGCGAACGGGGGTTGCGGCTGGCCCCTGGCCCCCGCCCGCCGCGACCGGGCGAAACTCTGAGCGGAGGCGCCCGGCCGGCGGGGTTTTTTCAACGAGAGAGGATCATGCAAGAGCGGAAGTTTGACATCGGATTCGCATTCTTCTCCTACGCCGGGAACGGCGGTATTTCGGCAGAGCATCCGTCCATCCGCCGCTGGTGGAGCGAGACGGCGATGTGGCTGAAGCAGCAGCCGTCGATCGGCAGGATTGCCGAGTACGACCTTTGCGACACGCCGATTACCATGACCCGCAACGCCGCTGTCGTCAAGGCCAGGTCGCTCAAGCTCGACATCCTCGTAATGATCGACTCGGACCAATGGCCCGATCGACACGTCGGCCGTGACCCCTACGCCAAACCGTTCGTGCCGACATCGCTGGCGTTCATCCTGAAGCGGTTCGACAAAGGGCCCGTCGTTATCGGGGCTCCATACTGCGGGCCGCCGCCGCACGAAAACGTCTACGTGTTCCGCTGGCGTGATTTCGAAACCGACGATCCGAACCCACGCTGCCGACTCGATCAGTACAGCCGTGAAGAGGCCGCCGAGCGTGCCGGCTTCGAAGCGGTCGGAGCGTTGCCGACCGGGCTGACGATGTGGGACATGCGTTGCTTCGACGTGTTCGGTCCCGACGCTGGCGGTCGGGAGTGGTTCTACTACGAGTACAACGACAAGTACTGTGCCAAGAAGGACTCCACCGAGGATGTCACGGCGACACGTGACCTTTCTTTGGCCGGCATCGCTTCGCTGGGCTACAACCCCGTGTTCTGCAACTGGGATTCTTGGGCCGGGCACATGAAGTCGAAGTGCGTCGAGAAGCCGCAACTGATCTATGCCGATCAAGTGTCGGGGATGTTCAGGAATGCGGCCCAGCGTGGTGTTCAGCGTGGCATTCACATGGTCGAAGTTGGGGCCGACGGAGAAGAAGGCGTGCCGGTCGCTGCCGGGACCGTGTTTCCCGGCACCGATTCGGCCAACGGAAACGGACATGCCAAACCCAAAAAGGTCAAAGGTCGAGTCAAAGGTTAGCTCGATCCGTTTGCAGGGACGAGCCCGACGGGCCCCTCGGCTCGAGGAGCTGGCTGAGGCGTTGTCGGACGTTGCCGGTGGACCACGCAAGTTGGCCGCCGAGTTGTGGCGGATGGCCAGCGACGTGGACGTGCCGAGGGCTCTCAAGATCAAGGTTATGACGCTCGTTACCGCCGTGCTGAGTACCAATTCAAAACTGATGAAGAATCACGAAACCGACTGTGAACACCTGTCGGATGAAGACCTACAGCGGGTCGCCAGGGAACTGCTTGAAGACGGCGACTCGGAAGAAGAATTCGACGACGAGCCGGTGAGCTGCGATGCCTACCAAGGCTGACGACACTTTTGAATCCGAGCTTTTCGCTGCGGGAGGAATCATTCCCTCTTCTCGCCGAGATTCCGATCGCCGTGAAGCGTTGGCCGAGCTTGCACGCCGCAAGATAGAGGCGTTGCGGCTCTACTCGCCACAACCGTTTCAGCGTGATTTTCATGCGTGCATCGCCTATGAGCGGATTATCCGCGGCGGAAATCAGAGCGGCAAAACAACCGCTGCCGCCGTCGAAATGGCTCGCATCGTGACGAACTCCGACCCGCACGGCAAGTATCCGAAGAAGGGCATCGCCGTGGTCATCGGCTACGACCAGGATCATATCGGCAAGACGATCTACCCGGTTCTCTGCAAGCCGGGCGCCTTCAAGATGATCCGGGACGGCAAGCGTGGCAACTGGCGTTCGTGGAACCCCGCCGATCCTGAGGATGTTGCACGCGAGCATCTCGCCGAGCCGGCATCGCCTTTGATTCCTCGAAGGTTCATTGGCCCGAAGAAAGTGGTCTGGGAGAACGCAGGCGAGGAAGTCTTTTCGAAGATGGAGTTTCGCACCGGCTGGGAATTATGGGCTTACTCGAGCCGTGCCAAGCCGCCGCAAGGCTTCAGGGCGGATGCCGTATGGATCGACGAAGACCTCGACGACGAAGAATGGCTCGACGAAATCCAGGCTCGGGTCGTGGCAAAAAAGGGACGCTTCTTCTGGTCCGCTTTGCCGCACTCAAGAAACAAGGGTCTCGTCATCATGTCGAAACGGGCTCTCGCCGACGAGCGGGACGCCGAAGGGAATCCCGATGTCGTCGAATTTCGATCGAGATTCTCGGCCAACCCGTTCATCAGCGATGCCGCCAAGCGGAAGACCGTCAAGGCGTGGCAGTGGAGCGGCTCCGACATCGTGCGGATGCGTGACGAAGGCGAATTCGTTCTCGACGAATTCAAAGTGTTCCCGGAATTCTCGATGAGCCTTTTGGGCCGCAGTCCGTTCAACGCCGAACACAAGGAATTCAAGGACGGGCAGCTTCCAAGGGAATGGTGCCGCTACGCCGTGATCGACCCTGGGTTCGTGACGGGTGCCGTGTTGTTTCTCGCCGTGACGCCGGCTGCGTTCGGCGACCACGTTTACCTCGAAGACGAGCTTTACATTCCCCGTTGCACGGCCGACAAACTCGCCCAGCAAATGCGGCTGAAGATGACCGGCCGCAGCTACCGGGCGTTCATTATCGACGACCACGGATCACGCCGCACCGAGGCTTCAGGCAAGTCGATTCGCCAGCAGTACAGCGAGGCCATGAAGCGGCACCGGGTTCACAGCGAAGTCACCGGCTACGGTTTTGCCTTGGGGTCCGACGACGTGGAGGCCCGCGTCATGGCGTGCCACGAATGGCTGTCGATCCGTGAAGACGGCACAACGAAGCTCCGTGTGGTAGAAGGACGCCTGCCGAACTTCGAGATGGAAATCGACCAGTACATGAAGAAGCGGCAGGGCAAGCAGACTCTTCAGCGGCCCGACGACCGCGCCTTGAACCACCTGATGCACTGCTTCCAGTACGCCGCCGCCCACAAGGGACTGCGGTACTACAAGCCCGACCAGAACAACGTGCGTGGCTCTCGCTGGAAGGGCTATCTCGATCGCAAGAAGGCACGTGGCCGAAAAGGCGAAGCCGAATACGTCAACCTGGGGCCAGGAAAGTAACAAGGAGAACGCAATGCCCGCTCCCGCAATCGAGGGAATGGCGACCCCGATCGACCACGCAGCACTCGCCGAGTACAAGATGCCGAGGCCGGTGCCAGGCCAAACCGTCATTTGGCATCCGTCGGGCCATCCGACGCCACGAGTCGTGATTGCGACCGTCGTGGAAGTGGGTCCGCAGCACTGCCGGCTGGCGTCTCTCGATCAGCGAGTGTTCCTACCCGACGAGCATATCTGCTACGTCGAAGACCCTCGCATCAAGAGCAACCCGCACGTTCGTAAGTACGGTTCGTGGGATTTCTCGCCGTCGTGGAAGGCCGAACAAGAGCGGCTCAACACGATGGAAGAGACGATCACCGTTCTCAAGAGTGCCGTCGGCGATTCGGCGGTCGGCAAACTCGAACGCAAGATCGCCAAGCTGGAGGAGGCCCACAAGGAAGACATCAAGGCCCTGAACTTGTTCATCAAAGAACTCGCCAAGAGCGTTACGGCTGCCAACAAGCAACTCTCCGACCTCCGAACCGAACTTGGAGCGGAAGCAAAATAACCGATGGCAGACGCCTACGCACCCACGACCGCCTTCACGGCTACGCCGGCACAGCCTGCGGCTGCGAGCAATACCAATATCTCGCACCCGATGCAGCCGCTGGTCAATGCGTGGCTCCGTAAGCTGAACCTAGCCCAGATGTTCAAAGACAAGCACTTCCAGCGGGTAGCCCAGGAGTGCATGAGATTTCTCGACGGCGGCATCCGGCTGAACGATTATCTCTGGGGGAATGCAGGCGCCGGCAAGGGCGGCTACATGACGGGCGACGAGAACGACGACATCGCCCCGCCCACCTTCCGCTTCACGATGAACAAGGTGGCGGAACTGTGCCAGTTGTTCGGCCCGATGCTCTACAACCGCAACCCGGTTCGAACGGTCACTCCCAGAAAGTTCGATCCGGTGCCTCCGGGCATCTATGCGGCGTTGAATCCGCAACTCTTCGCCATGGCGCAGCAGTCGCCTCAGCAACCGCCGCCCAACTCGCCGCCGCAGGTGCTGCAACAGACCATGATGGCCCAGCAGCAACAGCAGCAGGCGATCATGCAGCTTCAGGGCATGGTCCAGCAAGGGCAGCAGCAAGACCTGATGACGCAGGTCGTCGACCAGACTCGGGCCCAGCTTCTCGAAGAGTACCTGAACTACACGCCCAACGAGTTGAATCTGCGAGCCCACAGTCGGCTCGTGGTCGACGAAGCGCTCATCAAGGGCATGGGCGTCTGGTGGACCGAGTTGTTTCAGGCGAAGGGCTCGCCCATCAAGATGGTCGGATCGTTTTACGACACGTCGGATTACTTGCTGCTCGATCCCGATGTAGACCTGATTGACGAGTGCAAGTGGATCGCCCGCAAGTGCATTCATCCTCGGTGGGAAGTCGAGGAACTCTACGGCCTGGCACCCGGCGAACTGGACAAGGCGACCAGCAACGAAGACACCGTCAAGACGACGACCGGCTACGTCACGAACTCGGCTGATCGCCTCGAAAGCGACGATCACCGCAAGGGAAAGACGAACGATCTGGTCACGTACTGGAAGGTCTACTCGAAGATGGGTCTCGGCGGCCGGATGTCGGGCATGGACCCGGACCTGAAGAATATGTTTGACGGGTTCGGCGACAACGTAATGCTTGTCGTCTGCGACGGCATTCCTTATCCGCTGAACCTGCCGACTGGCCGCCTGGCAGAAGCCCCTCAGGTCCAAGACCCGCAGGCCACGCAACAGTGGATCAGCGGCATTCAGCAAAGCCTGCAATGGCCGATTCCTTTCTGGGCTGACGGCAAGAGTTGGCCGTTCACGATGCTGGCCTTTCATCCGCGGCCGAACAATGTCTACCCCTACAGCCACGTGAGCGCCGGCCTGGGCGAGCTGAAGTGGATCAACTGGGCAATGTCGTTCCTGGCGAGCAAGGTGCGAACGAGTTGCACGACGATCATCGGCGTGGCGAAGGGATGGGACGAGACGGAGAAGAAGAAGGCCCTCAATCCCGGCGACAACCGGGTCGTCGAAATCGACATGACCATGAGCGCCACCGGGAAGATCAGCGACCTCATCAGCTTCATCCAGAATCCGCAGTTCCACCCGGACATCTACAACGTGCTGGAGCGGGTGGTCGATGCTCTCGATAAGCGTTGGGGAACCAGCGAGATTCTCTACGGCCAGGCAGGGACGGCACAGAGCCGGTCGGCGACCGACGTATCAGTGCGTCAGCAGAACTCGTCGATCCGCATGGACGACATGTCGAACACCGTGCAGGAGGCCATGACGGCGATCGCACGCAAGGAGGGCCTGGTCTGCCGCTGGTTGCTCGACGCCCAGAACGACGTGCTGCCGATTCTCGGTCAACAGCGGGCGATGCTCTGGGCGCAACTCGTTCAATCCGCCGATGTCGAGACGATTGTGCGGGAACTCGAATACCGCATCGAGAGCGGTTCGATGGCGAAGCCGAACACGGAAGCCAAGCTCTCGCAGTTCAACGAGATGGCGAAGGCCCTGATGCCGTTCTTGCAGCAGGTAGCGATTTCGTGGCAGGAAGTGGGTCCGTGGAACGCCTTCGTGACCGACTGGTGCAAGGCGATGGGCCTCGACGTTCACAAGTACATGATCGAGCCACCGCCGCCACCGCCGATGCCTGAGCCGCCGCCAGGCCAGCAACCGCAGGGCCAGCAGCCTCAAGGCGGCCAGCCGCCGCAACAGGGTCCGAGGCCAGGGCAGCACGGCACTCCCCAGAATCCTCCGAGGCAAGCTGCATGACCGAGAAGCAGTTCAAAGAGAAGTGCCGCAAGCGTGGCTTGCTGTACGAAACACGTGAAATCGAAGGCAACACGGAGATTCGGGTCTTCGAGCGTGGTCCGCTGCTTGGCGAAACGATGATCGCTCCGGGGACTGCGGAGGAAGCGATCGAGAAGGGGCTTGATGTTCTCTGGCAAGACGTGGAGATCGAACTCGTATGAAACCTGAGCGATCAATCCGCAGAGTCAAATTGCGGATCGTCAAGAACACGAGTGTCAAGAAAATTCTTCCCTCAAGATTGGTACGGCGGACATGAGACGGGTCGTCGGCGTTTGCACCGGACGAGGTTACGAGCAGCGAGAGCCGTGCGACGAACTCGGCGGTGATCGCATTGCCGACATTTGTGCAAGCCGTCGCAGCCCCGGACTCAACAACACGGAGCGGGCTTTTTGGGAAGGCAAGATCACGAACCACGGACTGAACGAAAACGACCTCGACACGCAGGACATCCTGGACGAAGCCAAGGAAAGCGGCGTCGACATCAACGGCAAGATTTACTGCGGAGCATTGGCACACCTTGGTCCGCAAGAGTGCTGGGTATCAGGGCTCGACGACATCAAAGCGGCGGCCAAACGACACAACCTGCAAATGCGTGGCAGCGTGAATCACACGGCATACGAGACGGAGCCTGCACCGCCAGTGCGTCTTGCCGAAGACCTGATCGACCAGGAAATCGAAACGATGATCGCTGTCGACCCGGCTAAGGCCCTGGTCGACCGCAACGAATTGCGTGAGGAAGTCATCGAACGCTGCGCACCGAAAGAATGAGCGCCTTCGATCCAAAACTGTACGCCGACTACATCGACACGATGGTCTACCATCTTGGCGGCGCTCCCGATGCACGCAACCAGTCGATTGTGCGAGCGGCCATCCAGAACGCATACCGTGACGTTTCGCTGCGGCGGAACTGGAACTACTTCTGGCAGAAATACCGCATCGACTTTCACGCCCCCTACAACACGGGCAGCGTGCAATACGTGCTTTCCACGAACACGTTGACTCTGAGCGGCGGCACGTTTCCTTCCTGGGCCGGAAGCGGATACGCCAGCGTGCGGATGAATAACATCGTAAGCCGCATCCCCTATCAGACCATCGGCGGCGGCGGCACGACGCTAGTTCTCGATTCAATCAACAGCCCACCGGCCGATCTGGCGGCAGGAACGGGCTACAACCTGTACCAGAGTCTCTATCCGCTGCCGGCGGATTTTCGGCTGATGTGCAAGCCGTCGCCGGAAGTCCTCTGGTGGTGGAGCGAGTACATCGACCCTGAGGAATGGAATCTCCTCGAACGGCAGGGCGTCGGCGGCGGCAGCACCGGGACGCCGACCCGTTGGACGGTCATCGGCGACCCGACGACGATCGGCGGCCGAGTCGTTGCCGTGTGGCCTTACCCGAATCTGTCGAACACCTACGACTTTATGTATCAGCGGCTGCCGAGGCCGATCAACCGCACCGGCATCCCGAAGCCCGACAACCAAGGGACTGTTACAGCGTCCGCGGCATCGACGACCGTCACCGGCGCCGGCACGGCATTCATCCAGGCGCACGTCGGAGCGGCGATTCGGTTCAGCATCAACTCGACCGTGCCCACGGGCCGCGACGGCCTGAACCCCTACCAGGAGCAGGCAACGATCGCCTCGGTGCAATCGCCCACGCAACTCACGACGGTCACGCCGCTGGTCAACGCCTACACGGCGGCCGGCTACCTGATCTCCGATCCGATCGACTTCGCCCAGCACATGCTCACTCCGCTGGAGCGTGGCATCGAGTTGGAGATTGCCAACAAGAAAGATCGAGCGAACGTTATGGCCGTCCGCGGAGCGTTTCAGGAATCACTGAAGCTGGCCTTCGAGGCCGACCTGCCGTTCCTGAGCGAGCGATTCATGGACGCCGGGCTGATGCCTGTGCGTCCGACGTTGAAATACATGCCTTACACCCCGCCATCGGTGCCGTGACATGGGTGGAATCAACCCGATCGTGCAGACCGACGCCACGGATTTTCCTGGGCTGCACACGCTGGCGGACCCTCGGGACATTCTTGCCGGCGGCGCCCAGGAGCAGATCAACATGATGTGCAAATCGGGTGGCATGATGGAATGCCGGGGCGGCGTTCGGCCAGGCACGTTCGCCAACGGAATCGCTCCGGTGAGCGGTGCGGTCTACTCGATGATCCACTTCAACGCTCCGAACGAGGAGTGGCTTGTGTTCCAGCAGGCGGACGGCACGATCAGGGCAGGGAACGGTTTTCTATGAACGAGAACATGGTTGTCGGTTTCGTCGCCAGCGACGAATACTACGCGGCTCACAGTTGAGACATGAATGCTCCGGCAACAGAACAGCACGAATCACCCGATCCCGTTCAAGCTCACGCTGACGACCGGGCAGCCGGCTATTGGTTTCAACTTGCCGGCATCGACCTTTGGTCCGCGTTGCCGGATGAGATCGAAGACAAGTTGGAGGCGGCGAAGCAGTGAACGAAGTTGAACGCACCGGCCGCGGCAAGTATCGAAAGGCATCGGAGTAAGTCATGGCACTGAAAGACCTGAACACCGCTGGGCAACTTGGCAGCGGATTGGCGACGATCGCCAAAACGGAACTTGCGCTCTCAAACCAGTACGCAAGCGCATCGAGTCCGCTTACAACGCTTCTGACGCAGTTCGGACTCACTGCGTCAATCCCGGATAACGCCACAACGCAGGCCGCCGTACAAACGCTGATCTCAGCATGTGTTCTTCCCGCGAGCGCGGCTTATGACACAGCGTCGGCGTCGCGCTTCACGGCCGCCGACAAGGCGGATGCGAACTCGATCATTCAGGCAGTGCTTGTTGCCGCCTACGTGGTCGGGAAGATGGCGACAGCAACGATTCCCGTCAACGACATTTAGCCGGGAGTCGCATGTCGGCCACGATTCCATTTTTCTTCGACCCTTCGCTTTCGGGCTGGTCCCTCGGGACCAACGTGCGCGCCGCCAAAGATGCCAACGCCTTTGCCCGGCGTATCGAGCTTTCGCCGCAGTCGATTTTTGCCGACTCAGAATTCGACACCACGCAAACCTGGTCAAGCGGCACGTCGCTCGGATCGTGGTCGATTTTGAACAATGCCAATCTGATGTCCCTGGACGAAAACACCAGCTGGAAAAGCCGGCTCTACATCCAGAGCGCCGTAGGACACGATTGGAGCGGCGCGACGACCGATGGCCCGTTGATCTACCAGAGCATCACGGGCGACTTCGATATTTATTGCACCGGCGGAGGCGGGCCGCCGGAGAATCAGACCTATGCCGGCTTCGATCTGCTCGCGCAGGATCCTACCAACACGACGTCGTATTTTCGCGCGGGCTTCACGTGCGGCGGCCTCGATCCCACATCCGCGAATGTCGGGAACGGAAAATATGCGCTCTTTGCTCGCAACACGGTCGCTGGCTCGAATACCGATACCGCGGCGCCGATCACCGCCGGCATTCACTATGTCGGCGGGATGCTCTTCATCCGGATGGTGAAATCGGGGACGACGTTCACTGCGTACATGTCTTCCGACTCGAAGAACTGGACGCAGATTTACTCCGGGACCAACGCCAATCTCGGTTCGACGCTTCGGGTCGGAACGACGGCCTCGAACGTCTCGACGCATTCACGCGGCACGGTCGATTTCATCCGCAACACGAACCCCTACGACACGACCTCGCCCACGGCCTCACTCGTGCTCGACAGCGGCGCGAACGGCACGACCTGGACAATGAGTGCGTTTCAGGATTTCCAGCACGACGTGACCGACCATTGGGGTCCGTACTATCAGATCGGGTTCGGCACGACAAAGTTTCAATACGGGGCCAGCGACAGCAACCCACCGAGCCTGAACGGCTCATGGCTCACGACCGCTTCGATGCAGGGCCAGGCCAATCCTTCGGGCCGTTACTTCAAGCTCTCGGTGCAGTTCAACTCGGCCAACGGCTACCAGCTTGCGAGCTTTTCTGGAGCCACGATCAACGGCGTCGTGAGCACCGGCGGCGGCGGAGGAATGCTGGTGCATCCCGGCATGGCCGGGGGGGCGAGGGGCTGAGGTAAGACCATGAAGCTTTCGATCGTCGCTGCCGCCACATCGCAAAGCGTGAATGTCTTCATTCTCGATTCGTCGAAGACCGATGGATCGGGGCTGACGGGGCTGGTCTACAACTCGGCGGGCCTGGTGGCCTATTACTCGTTCACCGGCGCGAACGCCGGCAGCGTGGCAATCACGCTGGCCACGCTCGCCGCCGTCAACTCGGCCTGGTCCAGCGGTGGATTCAAGGAAATCGACTCGACCAACATGCCCGGCTGGTACCGGCTGGACCTGCCCAACGCGGCGCTGGCCAGCGGCAACGGTCGCGTGGTCTCGGCGCACCTGAAGGGAGCCACGAACATGGCTCCGCTGCCACTCGAAATCGAGCTCACCGGCTGGGACAACCAGGACGGCGTTCATGGCGGGATGAGCGCGCTGCCGAATACGGCCTGCACGAGGAATGCGAGCCTGCTGACGAGCGGCAGTGGAACGGATCAGCTGCTCGTCAGCGCGGGCAAGGTTTCGCTGGTGGCCAGCGATTCGCCCAAGTTCTACTCCGGCACCGCCACGGCCGGCGGCGCCTCGACGCTCACCGATACCGGACAAGCCTGGACGGCGAACGCGCTGGCCGGCTGCCGCGTGAAGATCACCAGCGGGACTGGGGCAAACCAATGCCGCGTGATCGTGAGCAACACGGGAACGGTGCTGACGGTCGATCGGGCCTGGACAACGAACCCCGATGCCACCAGCGTATACACGGTGCTGGAAGGCGATTCGCCAAAGACCGACGCGAACCTGGCCGTCACCGCCGGCACCGTCAGCGACAAGACGGGCTACAGCTTGACCCAAGCGTTTCCCGCCAACTTCGCGGCCTTGGGGATCACGGCCGGCGGCCACGTCAGCAACGTCGATACGCTCACGACCTACACGGGCAACACTCCACAGACGGGCGATGGTTACGCGATCTTGAATAACGGCACATACGGCAACTCGGCCTTGCACACACAGATCGGTTCACCGCAGCAGGTCGGAACGAAGTACGCCGTGACCTTAGCCTCGACCGACGTTACCGGAAATCTTCCTGCCGATCTTCAGACGATCAAGACGCAGACTGTGACCTGTTCGGCAGCCGTGACGATCGAGCCTTTCGTGGGCAGCGTTGCAGCCGCTCTTGTCGTTGATACCAGCGGTCGAGTTGACCTTGTGAACGCACCGAACGCCACGGCCCTGAATGCCGCAGCCGATGCGCTGCTCGATCGGGCGAACGCCATCGAAACCGGAATCACGCCAAGGCTGGCGTGGCGTTACGTCGCTTCGACGACCGTCGGGGTTATCACCGATGCCGGCACGGGTACGGAAATCTATGCCGGCATCGGGGTGGCAACGGCACGCGTCACGGCAACGGTCGATGCCTCAGGGGATCGCTCGGCCATCGTGCTAAGCTAGGAGGCGGTCGGTGGCTCGGTTCTGGGGACAACGATTCTTCAACGCCGGTGCTGGCACGATCATCGGCTCCGATCCGAATGTCTGCACGCTGGTCGTGGCAGACAACCACGACGGCAGCGGCGGCGTGGCGACCATCGGCAACTCGAGCGGCGGTGCGACGAACACGGTCTGGGTTGCCCTCGACACCGGATCGGGTCTGACGTTCTCGAACGCCGGCAGCCGTGTCGGCAACGGCACCGTGAATCTCTCGCTCGCTCCCGGCACGTACATTGGTTATGTGGCGAGCGTTCTGTCCGGTTTCACAAGCGACTCTGTTCCGATCGAGTTCAAGACGACGGCGACACCGTTGTTCTCTGGCACGACTGGCGGCGCCCCGGTTCTCGTCAAGAAGAATCCCTTCGAGCCGTTTCAGTTCTGCAAGGTTCCAGATGGCTCGCTGATCGGCGTTAACGGGGTCGATCAGGGAATCCTTTGGGACGGACTGGCAGCCTCGGCGTACAACCTGGGCATCAAGGCACCGGTTTCGGCTCCCGGCGTCACGCACACGCCAGGCGGCGGCGGTGCGACGGCAGGCACCTACAACTTCTACTATCGCTATGTCGATTGGCTGGGACGCTACAGTTCGCTCTCGCCGGTCACGTCGATCATTGCGGCCGACAGCGATACTTTCAACTGGACATTCGTCTGGTCGGGAGAGACGAGCCGGATCACGGCCGTTGAACTCTGGCGAACCGTGAGCAACGGGGCCAACGTGATTTACCGGGTTGCCGTCATTTCGACGACCAGTATCACGACCTACACCGATACGTTCACCGACCTAGCCCTCGAGCAACAGGCCCTTCAGGACACGACGAGCATCGCCCAGGTCTACAACGACGACGGCTCGGCCGACATGGTGCGGTTCATCCCGCCACCCACTAACAAGAAATCCGTCGTTTGGTTTCAGGGGCGTGCCTTCTATGCTGGCGATGTGCTCTACACGCTCGGCACCGTGCAAGTCGTCAACGGCTCGACGCTGGTTGTCGGCACCGGCTCGCAGTGGACCGTGCAAATGGTCGGCCGCTACTTCTACGGTTCGAACGCTCCGAGGGGATACCTCATCGACGCAGTTTCGCCGCAAGCACCTGCGGTGGCTGTGACGATCGCCGGTGCGGCTCCTGCCAACGAAGTTCAGACAATCACGCTGCCGGCGGCAACTGGCGGCACGTTTACGGTGACTCTCGACGCCCAGACCACGGTCAACAACGCCTACAACATCCCGGCCGCCACGCTTCAAACCAACCTGCAGGCGTTGAGCTCGATCGGTGCCAACAACTGCAACGTCACGCTCTCTGGCTTGGTCTATACGGTGACGTTCGTCAACGGCAAGGGCGATCAGGCGATCGACCTGATGACCGCCAACAGATCGCTCTTGAGCGGCATTCCTGCGACCGTCAAGGAATTGGTGGCCGGCGGACCTACGGGCGGCTCGGGCGGCGGCGTTTCGCAGACGCAACTGATCGGCTTCGAACCGCTGATTACCGCGGCCGGTGCGGCGGCAGGCTACAACAACTCGAACATCCTCGGCGGCCAGTTCACGTTGACGTTCAATGGGCATACGACGCCGCCCATCAACGTGATCCCCGGAACGTACCCGAAGGGTGCCGACCTCACGCCGATCGTGCAGGCGCTCCCCTCGATTGGCAGCGGTAACTGCACGGTCTACGACGACATCAACCAGGCCAATATCATGGTCTGGCAGGTGGTGTTCACCGGAGCTTTGCAAGGCGAAGCGCTGCCGTTGATGACGACCAACACGGCTCCCGTGCCGCCGTCGAGCGGCGTTCAGTATCAGCTCCAGGGAACGCCCTATGTCGAACTGAACATCGAAGACCAGATCATCACCTACGGGTCTGGCGGCGGCGGCGGTGCGACGGTCAACGAGGTTCAGCAGATCACCCTGCCGCCTGGCACAAGCGGCGGCACGTTCACGATCACGCAGGGAGCCAACACGACAGCGGCGATTGCATGGAACGCTTCGGCTTCGGCCGTGCAGGCCGCACTGATCGCAGCCTGCGGCGCCGGAACATTCAGCGTGTCGTCGCCGTCGGCCTTGTCGTACATTTGCACGTTCACGGGAAGCCTGGGCGGCGTCTCGCAGCCTCTTTTGACGGTCAACACGGCGTCTCTCCTGGGCGGCATCGTCACGACGGCCATCATCGTGCAAGGCACGCCCGGAGCCAGCGGCGTGCAAACGCTCACGCTCTACGGTGCGACAGGCGGTACGTTCACGTTGAGCTATGCCGGGCAGACAACCTCGGCCATCGCCTACAACGCCACGGCGGCCACAATCCAGTCGGACCTCCAGGGACTGTCGACCATCGGTTCGGGAAACGTAACGGTCAGCGGAAGTGTCGGCGGCCCGTTCACAATCACGTTCGGTGGTGCCTTGGCGAACACGCCTGTCTCGACCATTACGGCAGATACGTCGCTCCTTATTGGCTACGTGGCTCCGAGTCAGCTCACGCTCGACACGCCGTACCTCGGGGCCAACGCTTCCGGCATCAGCTACCTCATTCGACCGGCACCTGCCGAGCGGAACCAGATTTACTTCTCGGAGTCATTCGAACCAGAAAGCGTGCCGGTCACGAACACCATCAAGGTGCAGACCTTCACGATTCGTGACGACGAGATCGTGGGCCTGATCGTCTACGGCGGCTACATGTACATTATGATGTCGCAGCACCTGTTGCGATTCGATTACACGTCGAACCCGCTGTTCGACGGCTACGCCAGCCTGGCGGCCGAACGTGGAGCGTTCAACAAGTTCTGCGGCGACATGAACGACGACATAGCGTTTTTCATGGATCAGGAGGGTGCCTATGCGATGATGCCTGCTCGGCAGGTGGGCAGCAACGCACTCATGCAGGTCCAGCCGCTTTCTGACGCCGTGCAGGACTATTGGCGGGACGGCAAGATCGACCTCTCCAAGAGCAGCCATTTCTGGGTGAAGTGCGATCCGGTGACCGAAGTCGTGCATTTTGCCGTCTGTCTCGTAGGCGACACGTCGAACTATCCGCAGCAGGCATTGACCTTCTCGATGCGTACCGGGGCATGGTGGTTAACCCAGTGGCATGAGCCGATGGCGTCGGGAGCCGTCTACCCGGTTTCTGGCAGGCGGCGGCCTCTGTTGGGCGGTGCGAGCGGACTGGTTCACCTGAGCGGGCAAGGCACGGCCGATGGAATCGACAGTACCAGCGAACTCGGCACGATCACCGGCACCGTGACCTCGGCAACCGCCAACACGCTGACCGATTCGACGGCCAGTTTCTCGGCACACACGATCGGGGCTCCGGTGGCGATCGTTTCCGGCACCGGCAAGGGCCAGAA
>Ga0070733_10000401_pt1 | contig 35964 bp, 32 predicted proteins | sample Coa_R1_9_FD_66450 | JGI IMG/M metagenome (GOLD analysis project Ga0070733, IMG submission 66450) | Surface soil microbial communities from Centralia Pennsylvania, which are recovering from an underground coalmine fire - Coalmine... | ecosystem: Environmental > Terrestrial > Soil > Unclassified ... | reverse complement strand
CGCCGAGTTTGCGGCCACGCCCCCGGAAACGACGACCGCGTTGTAGCGAACGCGTTCGAAGGCCGCGCGCAGCTGCGTCATCAAAGCATCGACCACCGCAGCTTGAAACGACGCGGCGACGTCGGCGCGCGCGGCGGTGCGGCCGGCTTCGGATTCGAGAAAATAGCGCACCGAAGTCTTTAAGCCCGAGAACGAGAAGTCGAGCGCGTCGCCCGCTGGCCGATAGCGCGGGAATGCATAGGCTTGCGCGTCTCCCGTGCGAGCGAGACGGTCGAGTTCCGGGCCGCCGGGATATGGCAACCCGAGAAGGCGCGCGGTCTTGTCGTAGGCTTCGCCCGCGGCGTCGTCGTGCGTGCGCCCGAGGACCCGCATAAGAACCGGCGACTCGACCGCAACGAGTTGCGAATGGCCGCCCGAAACCAGCAGCGCCAGAAAGGGGTAGGGCGGCTCCTCCGTCCGGCCGAGGAACGGCGCAAAGATGTGGCCGTGCAGATGGTTCACGGCATACAGCGGTTTGTCCAGCGCAAAGGCCAGCGCCTTGGCGGCGGCGACGCCGACGACGAGGCTGCCGATCAGCCCCGGGCCGGCAGTAACCGCGATTCCGTCGATGGTTTCAAAAGTCGTGCCGGCGCGCTCGAGCGCATCTTCAACGGCGGCGGAGAGCAGCGCGACGTGACGCCGGCTCGCGATCTCGGGAACGATGCCGCCGTATTTGGCGTGAAACTCGTCCTGATTCGTCGCGACGCTCGACAGGACGTCGCGCCCGTCGCGCACCACGGCGGTCGCCGTATCGTCGCACGACGTTTCGATTCCGAGCAACAGCATTACGGATGAGTACGACGGCGTGACGCCGAAGGCCTCATCTCCTTTTCCGTTGGAGGTTTGGAGATGCATCAGGCAACGATCCGTCGACTGCAGCAGGGTGCAGCAGTGCTCTTTGCGTTCGCTCTCTCCGCGTGTTCGAGCCACGCGATGTTCGACGGAACGGTTCCGCCGGGAGGCGCAGGAGCGCCGGCGCTGCGTGGACCGCTCTCTCTGGAGCGCAGCGCTGCTCGGCTGCACTCGATGATGTCACACGGCGCGGGGTATCCGGTAACCGCCGATCCGCCGATCGCGCATCCGAATGAAGCTCCCTGTGTCGACAAGCTCTTCAATCCGCATACTCCGCCGCTTTCGTCCGGGCAGTTGCCGGTGGGCAAGTTCGCCGACTACTCGGACCATCCGTTCAACTACAATCCGCCGAAGAACTGTCCCGGGCCCTACGCCGCAATTATCTTCAAGATGCACTTCCGCGTCTCGGCCGGCGTGCAGTACGACCGCACGGGAGCCGTGTGGGTCGGGGCGACGAACGTCTTCTTTGGAACCACGTCGGAGCCTGGCCAGAACGCGAGCCCGCAATGGAACGTCGAGCGCGACGTCACGGAATATGCGGCGGCCTTCGCGCAGCCGTCGACGGGCCAAGCTTCGGTCTATAACGTCGTCAACTCGCAGTACACCGGCATTATCTACGGCACCGCCGAGATGGACTTCTATCCGGCCACCAAAAAGTACCCGGCCGGCAAGAGTGCCGACGCCGTCTACCCGCTTGTCTCGGGCCCCGACGGCGGATACGTCTACCTCGACGCCGCCACCGATCAGATGACCGGCACGTTCACGTTTCCGACCAACGTCGAGGCGGCGTATCTCGACGTCTTTCTCGAATCACAGTCGGGCGACGAGTTTTGGTACACCTGCTTCCCCAACGATTTAGCCAAGAAGCTCAACAACTGCGGCAACACTGCCTTCCGCGAGGGTGAGGTGACGCTCGACGGGCAACCGGCCGGCGTAGTCCCGATCTACCCGTGGATATATACGGGCGGCATCGACCCGTACTTGTGGATTCCGATCCCGGGCGTGGAGACGCTGAACTTTGCGCCGTACCGCATCGACCTTACGCCGTTTGCGGCGCAACTCGACGACGGCAACCAGCACACCGTCGCCGTCTCCGTCTTCAACGACGACGACTACTTTGCGGCCAACGCCACGCTGCTGGTCTACGAAGATCACGGCTCGACGCAAGTAACCGGCGCGCTCATCGAGGACGGCACCGCACTCTCGCCCGCGCAAACGGTCATCGACCACGTCCGGTTCAGTAAAGCGGGCAACGCCGCGGGAACGATCAACGTCTCGGCGACGCACCCGGTCAGCCTCAAGGGTTACGTGATTACTTCCAAGGGGCGCGTCACGACGCAGGTAGCGCAGAGCATTTCGTTCTCCAACGTGCAACGGATCGACGTGACGTCGACGCGAGACTTCCAAAACATCACGCAGACGGGAACGATCTCGTCGACCACGACGACCGCGGCGGGCGGCAAGAGCCTCAAGACGCAAAGCCAGTGGAGCTATCCGCTCAACTTGCGCTATAACTACGTCGCCGGGTCGAGCAAAGCAATACAGACGACCGACGTTCTACAAGCCAAGAGCGGCAGCGGCTTGAATAACGGGCCCCGCATGGCGTCGTCGTGGACGTCGCTCAACACCGTCAGTTCCAGCGACACGCTGACCATCTTGGCGGCCGGCTTCACCCCATCGAACGGGAAGAGCCGCCAGCAGTACAAATCGCTCAACGTCGACGGCAAGTGCTACCTCGAAACCCTCAAATCGCTCAACTACGTGCTGACGGGGAAAACGATGGGCTGCTGAGCACCGCGGGGGCGCGGTTCCGGCGTGCGGCTTTTGGTTGACAAAAGGCGCCGAAGGAGGCATCTTTGCAAGAGGGCGAGCGGTTCCCCGCGAGCTCGGAAAGAAGGCCGGAACGCATGTTCGAGCGTTTGAGGAAGCTTATCGGCGCGTGCTGCAGCGCAGCGCTCTTAGCCGCTTGCGGCAGCGGTTTTCCTGCGTCCACCGCCCCAGTTGCGAGCTCGTCGTTCTCCCACGCAACGAGCGCCAATCTCTACGTCGCAAACTACGGTAACAGCACCGTGACCGTCTACGCCGCAGGCGGGTCGTCGCCGCTGCGGACGATCTCGCAGGGCGTCAACTCTCCTCGCGCGCTGGCGTTTGACGGCACAGGCAACCTCTACGTCGCAAACAGCGAGAATAACACAGTCACGGTCTATGCCTCAGGTGGGTCCTCGCCGGTGCGGACGATCTCCCAGGGCATCGACCATCCGGTGGCGCTAGCGTATGTTGCTAACCGTCTCTACGTAGCAAACGACGATAACAGCACCGTGTCGGTCTATCCCCGAGGCGGGTCGGCGCCGCTGCGGACGATCTCCCTGGGCATCTACAATCCGTGGGCGCTGGTGTTTGACGGTTCGCGCAATCTTTACGTGGCGAACAGGGGCAGTTTCACCGTAACGGTCTATCCGCCCGGCGGTTCATCGCCGACGCGGACGCTCACGGACGGCATCAACAACCCGTTTGCACTGGCCTATGTTGCTAACCGACTCTACATCGCAAACTTTGGCGAAAATACCGTGGCGGTCTATCCGCGAGGCGGCTCGGAACCGGTACGCTTTATCAGCCAGGGCGTCGACCTCCCTCAGGCGCTAGCACTTGACGGCTCGCGTAATCTCTACGTCGGAAACTTGGGCAGTGAGACCGTGACGGTCTATGCCCCGGGCGGGTCGTCGCCGCTGCGGACGATCTCCGAGGGCATCAAGAGTCCGTACGCGCTGGCCAACGCCGTTAACCGTCTCTATGTCGCAAACTACGGCAATAACACCGTGACGGTTTATCCGCGAGGCGGGTCCTCTCCGTTGCGCACGATCTCCCAGGGCATCGACGAACCGTGGGCGCTGGTCTTTGGTCCGTAACCCGACTCTAAAAATCGGAGTCGGGCGGCGCGTACGAGGGTTGTTTGTGGAGGAAGTATGCTTGGTCGTACTGTGAAACGATCGGCTTGAACTGGATCGGAGCCTGATAGTAGTCGAAACAGTCGATGATGCTCGCAGCCCTAGCGTCGCTCGTTCCGAGCGAACCGAGATTCCAATTATCCTCCACGAACTTTAGGATGCTGCCGAACTCGTACTGGGTCGTCGAAATATAGCCGGCCCGGGCGTACGGTGAGACGATGATCGCGGGAACCCGGAAGCCCAGCCCGCCATACCCCATCTGCGGCGGATCCAGGTTGTCGTAGAGCCCGCCCCAGTCGTCCCATATGATGATGATGGCGGTGGAGTTCCAGTACGTACTCTCGCCGATCGCGTTGACGACGCTCGCTACCCACGACGGTCCCCGGTCGGTGCCTTTTCCGGGATGGTCGGAATCCGGCCCGTCCGGTATCACCCATGAGACGCTTGCAAGCTGGCCGTGGGCGGCGTCGCTCAAGACCTGCGTCTCCGGGGAAACGACGTTCTTCCAATCGGGGCCGTAGCGGACGTCATGTATCGCATCGAAAGCGCTTAGGATCTTGCCGAAGTTCTTGCTCGCCGGCGGCACGTAGTATCTCCAGGAAATCCCTTGGTTATCGAGCAGCGTGGCGATCGTTTCGTACGTCATACACGGAAACGGACCTTTGTTGATGTACGGGATCCATTTGTTGTCAAGGGTGATCAGGGAGGTCTTCGTCGTCGAAGGCTGCGCGTCGCATCCCCAGAAGCAATTGCCGCCGCACGATGGGAAATTCACCAGTGCCTTGTTGGAACTGGGAAGGAGCGTTCCGCCCGCAATCAGGTCCTGGTGCGCCGTGAAGCTGCTGTCGCCTTGCGTCGTGAACATATGCTCGGCAAGGGTGTACTGCTCGGCCATATCCCAGTACGGCTGAATTTGCAACGGGTCGGTGTACTGATATGGAGCGGTACACTCCGGGCCGCCCTGGCCGCTGGCCCTGTCGAAGCCGTCGTCTTTCCCATGGTTGCGCGCGGTTTCGAATCCCTTGTAGATGTGGACGAAATCCCGGTTTGTGATCAACGGAGCTTTCGTCAGGGGAATCGTCTCGGGCTTGGGAATCCCGCAAGCCGCGTCTTTAGCAATCCTCCCCGTCGTCGTGCCGTCGGCGCCGGGAAACGTCGCAAAGAAATCATTGAAGGTGCGGTTCTCCTGAACGACGATGACGACGTGCTGGATCGGACTCGGTGAGCTCTGCGAAGCCGGTTGCCCGGAACGCCCGTTCTTGAGAAGCGAACCGGAGGTTCCGCCGCACCCGCTAACGGCGACGCTCGCGACGATCGCACAAATGCAAGGGATAAACGCTCGATTCTTCATGGCTGCCTTCTATTTCGTTGGTCGGGTGGTCTCCCTCCGGCTAATCTGCGGGCGGAAACGCTTGCGCGGATTTGACTCTTTCGGATAAGCAACGTAGGATGAGTGACGTGAACGCTAAGCCGGAGGAAGCAGGTCACGAGCACCTGGTTCAGTTCTACGGCGGCGACGACGCTCGGCTCGGGCGCAACGTCGCCCGTTTTCTGAGTGAATCCCTGCGCGGCGGGGGCGGCGCGCTCGTCATCGCGAGTCCCGCACGGCGGGAGAGCATCGGCCGCGAGTTGGCTTCGGAACGTGTCGTTTATCTCGACGACAAGGAAACGCTCGCCAAATTCCTCGGAAGCGACGGCCGGCCCGACCCCACGCTCTTCGACGCGTGCGTGGGTGCGCTCGCCCGAGAGCTAGCCGAAAAGTATGGCGGCTTTCGCGCCTACGGGGAAATGGTCGGCGTTTTGTGGTCGCAAAGATCGTTTACCGCGGCGATCGCGCTGGAGGGTCTGTGGAACGCCCTGATCGCCTCGGTCGGCTTCGATCTTTTCTGTGGCTACCCGATCGACGTGCTCGGTGAAGAGTTTCAGCTCGCGTGCGTGCACCCGCTGCTCGATTCGCATACGCGCGTCGTTCCCGCCATCGCGCACAACTTCGACATCGCGATGCGCCGCGCAATGGACGACGTGGTGGGCAATCGCAACGACGGCTTGCGTTCGCTAAGGGCCGAAGCCATGATTCTGCGCTTGCGCAGCACGCTGCCGCGTTACGCCGACGACATCCTCGCTAAAGCGCAGGAGTACGCGCAGGCCTAACTACGACAGGGGGAGAGTGGCGCGGACGTGGGCGCCGAAGCCCGGGAGCAGCTCGACGTTCAACTGCGCGCCGAGGCGTCCGACCAGCCAGAGTCCCCGCCCGTGTTCCGTCAGCAGGTCGGTGGGTTCTCGTCGTTCGCTCGTCGTGTAACCTTCGCCACGGTCGATGACGTGGAGCACGGCGTTCTTCCCGGTCCACTCGAGCGCGACGTCAAGCGGTCCGACGGCATGCTGCGCGACGTTGGCGGTAAGCTCGCCGAAGATAAGCTCGGAGGCTTTGATGTCGCTGGGCGCGCAGCCCGCGGCCTCGAGGTTCGCTACGAAGTCGCGGCGCGCGCGTCTGGCTGCGTGCCAATCGCCCGACTCAAACGTCCAGCGCTGCGATCGAACGAAGTTCAGAACCAAGATGGCAACGTCGTCGGGAGCCTGACGGCGTAAGCAATACGTTTCGATGAACTGCGCGGGACTTTCAACAAAGAAGATGGCATCGCTGGCGATCGCTTCGCGCAGCAGCGTCTCGCCCGCCAGCGGGTCACGCGTCGCTTCGGTCAAGCCGTCGGTGTAAAAAGCCAAGAGCGCGGCATCGTGGAGGCGTACGGTTTTCGGCGGGGCCGGCGCGCCGACGGAACGCAATCCCAGCGGTAGGCCTTCGGCTTCCAGTTCCTGGATCGTCCCATCGTGCCGGCGCAGGAACGGATAGGGATGGCCGGCGTTGGCATAACAGATCGTGCGCGTGCGCGTGTCGAAAACGGCGGCAAACGCCGTCGCGACTGCACCGGGATAGCGGCGCAAGAGAATGCTTTCGGCCGCGTCGAGAATGCGCGCCGGATTGTTTTCGTACAAGGCGACGACATTGATGGCGTGGCGTATCTTTCCCATCACGATCGAGGCTTCGAGGCCATGCCCGGTCACGTCACCCACGGTGAGCAAGACGCGATGGTCGTCGATCTCGAACGCATCGTACCAGTCGCCCCCAACTTGCACTTCGGAGGCCGCCGGACGATAGATGGCGGTCAGGGTCGCACCCGCGACGCTGGCGAGTTGTGCGGGGAGCGTCGCTTCCTGAATCGTGTGGATCAACCTCCGCTCGCGCGCTAAACTCTCCGCATGCGCGATCGCCAGCGACGCGCGCCGCCCGATCTCTTCGAGCAGCTCGAGATCGCCGCGGTCGTACTGACGGGCGTTCGAGCAACAGATGATGGTGCCGTAAATCGAATCGCCGGAGAAGAGCGGAACCATTATCCACGAGCGCGGCCGCGCGGTTTCGTCGAGCGGACCGGCCCGCAGCCGCGGTCCGCTCACCGTCTCGAAGGTCGCACCCTGCAGGATCGAACGCCGGTCGAGAAGGGAGGCAACAATTTCCCGCTCGCTCTCCGCCGCAAGGCCCGCTTTGGTGCCGGTCTCGGCGATTGTCCGTAGACGGCCGCCGGTCAGTTTGGCGGCCAGCGCGTAATCTGCAAAGTCTTCGGTAAGCTCGTCCAGCAGCAACGCGAGCGTCTTCTTGGAATCCAGCGTCGCGAAGAGCCGTTCGGTTATCCGCGCAAGGAAGCGGAACTTCTCGGTGACGTGCTGCTCGCGCTCGAACGTCCTGATGTTCTCCAGAGCCAGCGCCAGTTGACGAGCGACCACCAGTGCTATGTCGAACTCGCGTGCCGCAAAGCTCGAGCGCCGTTCCGATTCGAAGAAGCTCAACGCGCCGACGCAGGTCGTGCCGACGAAGAGCGGCACGATGATGCCCGAGCGCATGGTGGCTATCTGGCCGGAGAGCAGCAAGACCGGTTGACGCGTGCGCAGCGCATCGCCGACCGGTTGGGCGAGCGCTTCGGGCGGCAGCTTGACGTCGGCCCGGCGATCGGCGAAGCCTTCTAGGGTGAGCGAACCGTCATCGTGGAACGTGTGGACGGCGCAAAGATCGGCGAACTCTTCGAGCGACGCCTCGATGAGGCGATTGACGATCGTGGATCGGCTGAGCGACGACGAGAGAACGGCGGTGGCTTCGGAGATGAACCGCGTCCCGGCATCGGCGAAGCGATCGACTTCGGTGGCGTGCCCTGACCAGTAGACCACCTCGTCGCTGCTCGAGAAGATCGGGATCGCTTGGACGAGGAAGTTGCGCGGTGCCGCGCTGCCCGGACTGCGCACGTGATAGACGGCGCTGAACCGCTTTGCGCAGAGAACGGCCTTGCGCCAGAGCATTTCGACCTGCGCCATTTCGGCTTCGTCGAGCTCGCCGGGACGCTCGGGAAGGGCCGGCCGGCAGAGGGTGATTCCGGTGACGGCACCCGAGGCGTCGGCCTGCCAGAGGGCATCGGCGGTCCGCGAAACGACCATGCGAACGGACTGCAGGTCGTGCTCAGCAGCCGCTCTAGGACCGAGCTCGCGTTCGTTTAGTCGCTTCATTAGTTAGGTTCGACCGTATGCGCCCCATCTTAGCTGGCCATTCAAGAAAGCCCCTGCAGCGTTTTCCCAGGCTTCTCCGAGGCAGAGCGGCCGCTCCGAGCCGCGAGGCGTGCGTTGGCCCCGTTTGGGGAAAGAGAGTCCAAATGCTCGCATTGTTGAAGGAGAATACATGGTAGGTTTGCTCTGGACGATCATCGTTGTTCTGTTCGCGATTTGGCTCGTCGGCTTATTAATGCATATCGGCGGCGGTCTGATTCACATTATCTTGCTCGTCGTGCTCGTGCTGGTGGTGGTCAACCTGCTGACGGGACGGGGCGCCCGAGTTTAGCCGCCTTCTCGCCGGTTCATCAAAAAGCAGCAGGGTCAAGGCAACCGCCTCCTGGTTGCCTTTGACCCTGCAATGCAGGCCGACGCCTGGGGAGATGACCGGCGAGCAAGCCGCGTTGCACCAGGGCGGCGACCTGAGCGTTCGTTCCTGGCTAGCAAGGTAGGAGCGCTAAGTGTGTGAGGAACGCTCGAAGAGGCCGCCGCTCTAAACGGCTGCTCGCCCTACTACTTATATCGGCGGCCTTGGCTGTTCTCGTTAGTAACCTCGCCATTCCGCAAACTTGTCAGTTGGGGCTCGCTTGCCTTGCGTGACTTTCCACGGGACCCGTGGTATAGTTTCATGCTGTGCCCCGCGCCAGGAGCGACGGTGGGAGCCCCTACGTGACGACGTGGGTCGGGCGTTCCCTGCGTAAGCAACGGTGCCGGTGGGCGCAACGGAGTCCATTTCTTGAATCTCATCGACGTCAACAACTTCGACGCAATGCGCATCGGCCTCGCGTCCCCGGAGCAGATTCGGGCGTGGTCGTTTGGCGAAGTCAAAAAGCCCGAGACGATTAACTACCGCACGCTCAAGCCCGAGCGCGACGGCCTTTTCTGCGAGAAGATCTTCGGCCCGACCAAAGACTGGGAATGTCACTGCGGTAAGTACAAGCGCATTCGCTTCAAAGGAATGATCTGCGACCGCTGCGGCGTCGAGATCACCCGCGCCAAGGTGCGCCGCGAGCGGATGGGACACATCGAGCTGGCGACTCCGGTCAGCCATATCTGGTATCTCAAAGGCGTTCCGAGCCGCATCGGCATTCTGCTCGACATGTCGCCGCGGCAGCTCGAGAAGGTCATCTACTTTGCGGCCTACGTCGTGATCGATCCGGGTGACACCACGCTGACCAAGCGCGAGGTGCTCTCCGAGCAGAAGTATCGCGAAGCGCGCGAGAAGTTCGGCAACCGCTTCAAAGCGGGCATGGGGGCCGAAGCGATCCGCGAGCTGCTGCGCGATCTCAACCTGCGCAAGCTGCAAGAAGATCTACGCAAAGAGTTCAAGGAGACCAGCGGACAGAAGCGGCTCAAGGCCATCAAGCGACTCGAAGTCGTCGAAGCGTTTCTCAGCAGCGGCAACCGTCCTGAGTGGATGGTGCTTGCCGCCGTTCCCGTGATCGCGCCCGAGTTGCGCCCGATGGTGCAGCTCGACGGCGGCCGTTTCGCCACGTCCGATCTCAATGATCTCTACCGGCGCGTGATCAACCGCAACAACCGGTTGAAGCGGCTGCTCGAGCTCAACGCTCCCGAAATCATCATCAAGAATGAAAAGCGCATGCTGCAAGAAGCGGTGGACGCGCTGATCGATAACGGCCGGCGCGGACGTCCCGTCACGGGGCCCAACAACCGGCCGCTCAAATCGCTTTCAGATATTCTCAAAGGTAAGCAGGGTCGGTTCCGCCAGAATCTGCTCGGCAAGCGCGTCGACTACTCGGGACGCTCGGTCATCGTCGTCGGCCCGTCGCTCAAGCTGCATCAGTGCGGTCTTCCCAAAGAGATGGCGCTCGAGCTCTTCAAGCCCTTCGTGATGAAGAAGCTGGTCGATCGCGGGCTGGCGCACAACATCAAGAGCGCGAAGCGCATGGTCGAGCGCGTGCGTCCGGAAGTGTGGGACGTTCTCGAAGAGGTCATCAAAGAACATCCGGTGCTGCTCAACCGCGCACCGACGCTGCACCGTTTGGGCATTCAGGCCTTCGAGCCGGTGCTCGTCGAGGGTAAGGCGATCCATCTGCATCCGTTGGTCTGCACGCCGTACAACGCCGACTTCGACGGCGACCAGATGGCCGTGCATCTCCCGCTCTCGGCGGGAGCGCAGGCCGAGGCGCGCATCTTGATGCTCTCCTCGAACAACATTCTGCTGCCGGCGTACGGCAATCCGGTTTCGATTCCGACCCAAGATATGGTCTTGGGCCTCTACTACCTCACGTTCCAGGGCGACGAGTACAGCGGCCCGGCCAAAGCGGTCGTGACCGAAGAGTACGAGCGCATCGAACGGTCGGGTAAGAAGAACGCGCCGTCGGCCGACGCGGCGGGCGCCATTCCGACATTCCTCGACGGCAAAGAAGCCGTGATGGCATACGAGACCAAGCAGATCGATCTGCAAGAGTGGATCTACGTGCGCTGGAACGGCGAGCTGATCAAGACCACCGTCGGGCGCGTGATCTTCAACCTCGCGTTTCCCGAGCGCTGGGATCACGCGTTCGTCAACCGTATCGTCGACAAGGGCAGCCTCAAGAAGACGATTACCGACTGCTATCGCAAATACGGAAACGCGGAGACGGCGCGCTTCCTGGATGCGATCAAAGACATCGGCTTCCATTATGCGACCCTCTCCGGCACGACGGTCTCGATCAGCGACGTGATCGTTCCGCAGAGCAAGTACGAGATCGTCGGCAAGGCGCAAGACGAAGTGGACGAGCTGCACCGGCTCTACGAGCAGGGCTTCATCTCCGAAGACGAACGCTACAACAAGACGATCGAAATCTGGTCGAAGTCGTCGGACGAGGTGACGACCGCCATGCAGGCCGCGCAGAATCCGCTCAATCCGGTCTTCATGATGGCAACCTCCGGTGCGCGCGGCTCGATCGCGCAGGTGAAGCAGCTCGGCGGCATGCGCGGGTTGATGTCGGATCCGTCGGGCCGAATTCTCGAAATCCCCGTCAAGGCGTCGCTCAAAGAAGGCCTCACCGTTCTCGAGTACTTCATCTCGACGCACGGCGCGCGCAAGGGTCTGGCCGACACCGCGCTGCGCACGGCGGACTCGGGCTACCTGACACGGCGGTTGGTCGACGTGGCGCAGGACGTCATCATCCGCGAGGAAGATTGCGGCACGGCCAACGGCATCACGGTTAGCGACATCCGCGCCGGCAAAGAGGTCATCGAGCCGCTCATCGACCGCATCATCGGGCGCCGGGCGGCCGAAGAGATTCGTCAGGATCCCAAGCGGCCGACGACGGCGATCATCACGCGCGACAAAGAGATCGACGAAGAGAAGGCCAAGGCGCTTATCGATGCCGGGATCGCCGAAGTGAAAATTCGCTCGGTGCTCACCTGTCAGTCGAAGTACGGCGTCTGTTCGATGTGTTACGGGCGGGACTTGGCGGCGGGCAACCGCGCCGACATCGGCACGGCCGTCGGCATCATCGCGGCGCAGTCCATCGGCGAACCGGGAACGCAGCTCACGCTGCGAACCTTCCACACCGGCGGCGTCGCCACGGAAGACATCATCACGGGTCTGCCGCGCGTCGAGGAAATCTTCGAAGCGCGCAAACCCAAGGGTCAAGCAACGATCGTGGAAGCGACCGGAACCGTACGCCTCGGCGACGAGCGCAACAAGCGCATCGTCTATATTACCGACGCGCAGGGCGAAGAGCGGGAATACGAGATTCCACCGGGCACCCATCTCTTGGTCCAGGACGGCCAGCACATCGAGATGGGCGACCAGCTCAACGAAGGCTCGCTCAACCCGCACGACATTCTGCGCGTCAAAGGCGAGACGGCTCTGCAGAACTACCTGGTTCAAGAGGTGCAGAAAGTCTATCGTTCGCAAGGCGTCGACATCAACGATAAGCACATCGAAGTCATCGTGCGGTCGATGCTGCGCAAGGTGAAGATCGTCGAGGGCGGCGACACGATGATGCTGCCCGGTCAACTGATCGAAGCGGCGCAGTTCCACGAAGCCAACGAGCGGATGAAGGCAGCCGGCAAGGACGTCGCGACGGCCAATCCGGTGCTGCTCGGCGTCACCAAGGCCTCGCTCGCGACAGAGTCGTTCCTCTCCGCGGCGAGCTTCCAAGAGACGACGCGCGTGCTCACCGATGCGGCGATCAAGGGTAAGTACGATCCGCTGCTCGGGCTCAAAGAGAACGTGATCATTGGCAAACTGATTCCGGCCGGTACGGGCATGTCGCGATATCGCAACGTCGAGATCTTGCCGGAGGGCCAGGACGTCGACGACGACGGACGCCCGCGCCACGACTTCGAAATCCCGTTCGCACAAGCGGCGATGACGGCCGACGAAGCGGCGCTGGCCGAAGTCATGGGCGCCAACGGCGATGGCATGAGCCGTCTCGTTACCGCCTACGAGCGCAACCGGGAACCGCTAACGGTACAGTACGAAGGCGAGTACGAACCGGCGGCACACCCGCACGCCTCGCCGACGAAGACGCAGTACGATCGTCTGAAGGGCATCAACCCAGAAGACCTGTAGAGCACGTCAAAGAACGAAGGCCTCGCAGCAATGCGGGGCCTTTTTTACTTGCGAGGAGCGCTGGAGCAACTTGCAGTCAACGACGCCGTCGTACTGCACGTCTTAGCCGAGCAAACTCCATTGAAGATCGCAAACATTCGCTGGACCGTCTCCTCCCTTCCGCTTGGACTGGCGCGTCCGGTGCTTGCCGTCCCGGTTCTTGCGCGGCGACGCGTCGTCGCGATCGCTCTGTACGGACAAACATTCGAGCGGCGCCGACATCGATGCGGACGAAATCGCGGCGATCGAAAGAGTAGCCGACGCCGCCGGCGCGGCGCTCGACCATGTGGAGGCCGAGAGTCTGCGTCGCGAGCTCGAGGAGCTCGGCCGCCGAAACGACGAGCTAATGCGCCGGCTAAGTCCCGGCGCAGCCGGCCTGTAGCATCGCGAGGCTGGAAAGCATTTCATTCGTGTAGGGTTACGATGAACTTGATCGACGCCGGCTGGATGAAGAGCGCGTTGGTCGGGTAGTTGGCGAGATACGAGCTATTGTTCGGTCCGGGATAGAGTCCGCGGTAGGGGACGCCTGCGTCATAGCGGGTGAAGGTTCCCGAAACTGAGTTGAAGACGTTCGTCGCCGCCAGCGTGAGGTCGAGGTGACCGAAGTTCTTGCCGAACGCGGCATCGACCAGAGCATACGGCTGCTGGTTGAGCGTATTGTCTCTACCGGCTAACGTCAGCGCCGTCGAGGCGTGCCAGCCGCGCTGCGCCCAGATGAAGACGGCCGAGCCCTGCTGCTGCGGGACTCCGAGAAACTGCTGGTAGTCGACGAGCGTGCCGCCCGACGTGGGATTAGAAACGTTGGGCCCAAGTGCGTATGGATACGCGACGTTGAGGCCATACGAGAGCGTGGCGGTGACGTTCAATCGCGGGAAGAGCCGTTTGTAGCGCGCCTCGGCACCTTCGTAGACGGCGTTGCCGATGTTGATTGGAATCTCATAGGCGTATCCCGGCGGCGTGCCGCAGAAACTCTTCGCGCCACCGCCTGGATAGTAGTTCTCGATCGTGTCGCGGAGATTCGAGCGGTAGAGCGCTACGTCGAGGTTCGACGTACTCGAAAAGAGATGCGAGAATCCCAGTTCGTACTCCGTCGCATGCTCCGGCCTCTCGTCCGGATTGCCGTTAAAAATGACGCAGTTTTGATCCGGCGGCGTCTGACCGCCGGGTTGGAAGTAGCGCTCGTACAGCAGCGGTGCCCGAAAGCCGGTTCCGACTGAAAAGCGAACGTCGCTCGACGAGCCGAGGTCTTGGCTCAAACCTAGGCGCCAGTTCAAGTCGTTGCCGAAGGTCGAATACTGTGCGTCGTAGAGGCCGCCCGAGAGCCGTAGAGTGCCGAACTGCTGGGATCCGCGGAAGAAGTAGGAGTCGATGCTCTGCGAAAGCGTCATCGGGCCGCCTGAGGCATCGACGATGCTGGCCCCCGCAAGCGACTCCTGACGCGCGTAGCCGCCGAACGAGAAGTCGCTCGCGTCGAACGTCCGGCCCCACGACACGCCTTCGCTGTACCGCGTGTCGACGTGCTCGACGTCGTACGGCGAGATCGAGCCTCCTTGGAAATCGATGTTGTCGTCGTTGGCCAAGAAGCCGGCGGAGAGCGTTCCCGCCCCGAGCGGCGTTCGCGAATATGCGTCGTATGCCCGGATGCTCTGCGCAAACGCCGCGCTGCCGGCGCCGACGTTGTAGCCGTACACCGGATTGGCAACTTCGTTTGGGTCGCCTTTCATCGGCGAAAAGTTGCAGGCCGGGCCGGGGCCGCTGAATACGCAGGTCGGATTTCCCGCGATCCCGTTGACGCCGCTCGACTCGTCCCGGTTATTGCCGAGCGTAAAAATGCGCAAGCCAACGTCCGAGCGCTGCGAGAAACTATAATCGAGATTTACCAGCCCCAGCATGGCGGCAATCGACGATCCGAGATGCACGAGCGTCGGACAGTTTGGAGTGGGGCCGCTGCTGGAATACGGGCCGCAATAGATCGGCGTGTTGTTCGCCGGAACGACCAACGCGTTCTGGTTGACTTGCCCGGCTTGCTGGAAGTCGTCGCCGGCCAGCGCGTATCCGAGCTTGCCGATCGTGCCGGTCGCGTTGACCCAGGTCTGCGTCGTGCCGAACGAGCCGATCGAGCCCGAAAGGGCGAAGTGTTCTTCCTGCGTCGGCCGCAGCGAAACGAAGTTGACCGCGCCGCCGAACGTGTTGCTGCCTTCCAAATCGGTCGGACCCAAGCCCTCTGTCACGTTGATGCTGTTGAAGGCCGGCACGGCAAACTCGGAGATATCGACGTCACCGGTGTTGCCGTCGTTGAGCTGCTGCCCGTCCAGCGTAATCATCGCTTCGGAGGGATCCGGCCCGCGCAGCGAAGCGACCATCGGCGCAGTCGGCGCGCCGGAGTCGGGATGCTGAAGGACCACCGACGGAACCTCTTCGAGCGCCTCGTACGCCTGCGAGTATCCCAGCGCGTCCATTTGCGCGCGCGAGACGTCGATCGCCGGTATTACGCTGCGATCTAGCGTAAAGCCGCCGTTGACGGTTACCTGGCCGATGGTACGGAGTTTGGGTGTGTCGCTCGGTTCCAGAATTACGGAGATGCGCGCTCCGTCGGACAGTTCGCCGGTATTGACGGTGACGGTAGCATAGCCCTTAGCAACGACCGTGAGATCGTATCGCCCGGCCGGAATCACGACCGAGAACGTGCCTTTCGCGTCGGTCGAGATAGTCGTCGATTTTGGACCGCGAAAGGTCAGTTGCGCCTGCGCGATCGGAGCGCCGGCGGGGGTGTGGACGTTGCCGCCGACAAGGCAGCACGCCGCGACGAGTATGGGAAGCATCGATGCCCTCGCAAAGTAAGCGTGATGTTCTGGGATGGCGAAGGACATCGGCGGGAGGAGCGCGCTTACCGCGCCGCAGCGCGGTGAGCCTACGCGGGCAGATCGGAGCGCCGGCAAAGCTGCGCGACCGACGCGGGCCGGTATAGACCTCCGAGCGGAAACGGATGATCCCGACGATCGCGGCGATGATGCGATCGCGATGAGAGAGAATCCAACGGGCCAAAGCGAAGACCGCGAGCGCGACCGCGGCGGCGCACGCAAGCGTCGTGCTCAGCCCGAGGAAGACCGAGCCGCCAAACGCGTCGGCGAGGCCCGCGAGCGTCGTTCCGGCAAGTCGCGAGTCGAGCAGTTCCATCGCCGGAACGATAATCGACGCGAGCAGCATCGTGGCGCCTACAAAGAGCGGGGCGCTGCGCCAGCTCGGCGCCGGGGACGACGCAAGCGTTCGATTCGCCGCCGCGTCGCAGCAGAGCCGCAGGCCGTGCAACGCGATTGCGCCGGCGACGATGGCCGCGAGCGCCACGACGACGCCGCGCGAGTCGTGGATGGAGACGTCGTCGTAGCTCGCGTGCGCGACCAAATAGTCGGCAATGATGTCGATCGTGCCGTGCGCCGCCACGGCAGCGGCAGCAGCAGCAGCGACGACCAGTGCGACGAGCGAGCGCGAGGCGACGGGCATTAGTGGTCGCATTCGGGCCCGCTGCCGGCTCTGCCTCGCCGGCTCGCCCGAACGGCTAGTCCTCGGAGCCGAAAGGAGGCGAGGCGTAGTACAAGTGGGAGGGCGCGTTGTCGTTTCCGACGACGTCGCTCAAGTTGGCGACGCAGTGGAAAACCTGTTCCAGGTTGAGGACGGCAAAAATTCTGCGCAAAACAGGGCTTTGAAAGACGATGACTTCGCGCTTGTAGCCTTTCGCCGCGCGGTAGTGGTGCAAGTCGACGAGCTCGTGGATCGCCTTCGAATCGACGTAGGTGACATCGGTAAAGTCTAAGACGACTCGTTGAATGTCGCGTATCCGGCGCAGGTCGGCTCGCAGCTGCTCGGCGGTGGCGATATCGTACTCGCCAGTGAAAATCATGACGGCCAGGCGTGGAGTGCTTGGTTCGGGCTTGCGGCGAAACGGAATCGTCTTAACGGACAGCGGCGTTTTGGTGATGGGCTGAATCACTGGCGTCCTTTCACAGAGCTTTCAGAAATGGTAAGCTGCGCGCGCCGAACATACAAGAAGTGTTTGAGGGCGGCCCGAGGGGCCGGTTCTGCCCTTGCCCGCGTGGTGCGATCTGCGGTGTTACGAATTACTCGTCGCGCGATGCGAACGACCGAACCGCAGCCATCAACCGAACTTGAATCGATTCGAGCGGTTGCTCGCGCAGGAGAACGATCGGAACCTGATCGTCGAGGTGCGGATTCGCGCCGTGAAACCACGCGCCGGCCATGTGGCGAGACGTCACCGTCGAAATCATCATCGCCAGCTGCAAGGCGAAGCGCAGTACGTGGGAGCGCTGCGGCTCGCGCTCGCCCGACGCCCACTGCTGCACCGCGCGGGTCTCCTTGACACCGGCGATCTCCGCCACGGTCGTGGCGCCCAGGAGGCCAACGAGGGTTTCGACGACCGTCGAGGTCGGGAGCGACATGGCTTCATTGTGGGCCTCGCCGGCCGTAAGTATTCGTGCGTCGAGTCCCTGCGGTAACTGCATTTCTATCCTCCCCCTCGGAATACAGGTAGTATAACAGGGTAAATCACAGGATGCAACACCAGGTGAATTATATATCTCTTGGCGGCTCAGGCAGCGCCCGAGGCTTGCCTCGCGCGGCAAGAATCTCCGCGCGCCCTTCGAGCTGCCAAGCTGGCGGCGTCTGCGGAACCTCGGGAAGCGCGGTCGGCAGATCGGCCGTGACCGCTCGGCGCTCTTGTTGCGTGAAACGTTTTTTGACAACGTGGAGGCGAGAGACTATACTCGACAAATGGCATATTCTGAGGTGTCATCTGTCAAACGAGGGCCCGCACGGAGTCTGGTGCGGGAGTTGTTGCGTCAAGCCAAACCCAGCGACGACGCGATTATCGGCGCCGTACACCGCGGTCTGCCGCCGTCGGTGCTCGACGAGCTGCTCGATGCGGGCCTTTCCGAAGAGGAGGTCGCGGGCGTTATTGGATTCTCGGTTCGCACGTTGCATCGCAAACGTGGTCGAAGCGCGCGCCTGGACGTTGCAGAAGGAGACCGGGCCGTCCGTCTAGCGCGAACGCTTGCCGAAGCCGACCTCTATATCGGCGGTCGCGGCCGCGCTTTGCGTTGGCTTCGCACAAAGAATTGGGCGTTGGGCGATCGGACTCCGCTGGAGTTGCTCGCGACCGAGCCAGGCCTCGAAATCGTTCGCCAGGCATTGGCCACGATTGCCTACGGCGGCGTGGCGTGATCGAGGTATGGCGACTCGTACGGATGCGTTTTTGCGCCACGACCGTAGCGGCCTTCAGTGGAGAAGGTGCGGCGCTCGCCGGCGGACGCTGGAACCGCAAGGGCACCCGCGTAGCCTACGCCTCGTGGTCGAGGTCGCTTGCGATCTTAGAGATCCTTGCCACGATCGAGCGGGCAGAGGCGCCGACCGACTATGCATTCGCGTCGGCTTCTTTTGCGGAGGAAGACGTCTTTCAACTCCCGCCGCTGCCGCCGGAATGGCGGCGGCCGGCCCGGAGCGGCACGACGGTCGAGATCGGGGAAAGGTTTGTCGCAGAGGGACGCGCGCTCGCGCTTGCGATACCTTCGGTCGTCGTGCCGCAGGAGTTCAACTATATCATCAATCCACTGCACGCGCGGTTTGGCGCGATCGAGATCGGCAAATCGCTCGAGCCCTTCGCCTTTGATTCGCGGATATTTACGCTAAGGACGATACTTCCGCGATAACACGGCCTCTCGCTGTGCTATCAATCGAGCCACATGCCGGAAGTGGCGTTTCGGATCGGCGAACGTCTGGCGCACTTCGCGAAAACCTCCGACGTCTTCGGTCGGTGATGCTGCGTCGGCAACGACTCGATAGGCGAACGGGACGTTCGAGCGGCTACCGCCGATCGCCCGCACCGTGAAACCTGCAGAGGACCGCCGGCTCACGAACATCGCTTGATCGCCTTCGGGCGTCACGAAGACGAGGTATGGCACGCGCGTGTCGATCGTAGCGGCAAAGTCCGGCTTGAGCGAAACGTCGGCTCGACCCAGCTGAAGTTGCGCCTCGCCGTCATCTTCCAGCCGCGCGGTGCGCGCCGCCGTGCCGTAGTAGGCAACGGCGCCGGCGCCGCGCGTTCTCGGCACGTACGTTGCCGGCGCGTCTTTCGAAGTCAGCGTTCCCTTGACGTGAACGTCTCCCGTGATATAGACGTCGCCGCCCGCAGCGCATGGCGGTTTCAAGTTCTTGCAGAGCTTGGTGTCTTGCGTGGTCGCTTGGACCTCGAAGGTTTCCAACGCCTTGCTGCCGGCGCTGTTAAAGACGCCGACGCTGTCGGCGCCGCTGCCGCTGGCGACGTCGAGGGCGGGATCTTTCGCACTCCCGGCCGCCGCCGCACCGATCGCGACGACGCCTTCGCCCGTACCCGCGCCGAGCTCACCCGTTCCGCCGTTGGGCGATCCGGTGGTGCCCACGACGGCTGTCGCGGCATTGTTCGACGCGCTCGTTACTATGCCGAGGAGTCCCGTTCCGCTCGCCGCATCGTCATTGAGAACCCCCGCCGCGCCAATTGCGTTCCCGTTGGTTCCGCTCGCCACTCCGACGATTGCCGTTCCACCAATGCTGCTGTTGCCGCCGTCGATGCCGACGCCGTCCACGTTTGTTGCGTTTCCGAAGACGCCGCCGAGCGTTCCCCCGGACGAACCGTAAACGGCGACGCCTGACGTTGCATTACCGAACACGCCGGTACCGCTCGAAGTGTTGCCGTACACGCCGTTCAGGGTCGAGGAGTACGCCGACACGCCGTCTCCCGACGTGGAATATCCAAAGACGCCGGCGTTCGAGGTTCCGCTCGAGTTGGCAATACCCGCGACGCCGTAGGCGTTCGATGACCCCGAGCCGCTGAAGCTGGTCGACCCTTCGACCCCGTTGCCGCTCGCAGATGCGCCGGCGACTCCCGGACCCGAGCCGGCGTTGCCGCCCGAGATGCATGGATTGGAGCTCTTGCAGTTTACGGTTTCTAACGTGCGCACGGTGTGCCGCGCGTCGCTCGCGAGTGCCGGCACGATGGCGCATGCAAACGCGATCAAGGTCCACGAGATGAGAGACTTCGATGGCTTCATAAGGCTAAGACTCACTCAGAAGACCCGAGGGAAACGCAGGCGCGTCGTAACGGGTCAGACTTAGGCGCGCCGTGACTCGATAAAAGCTGCCGTCGGCTCGGTTCCCATCTTAACACTCGGGCACCTCGTTTGCTGCGTTCATGTCAAACGTGTACTCCACCAACGATGGGTTGCGACGAGCGCACGCTACTCCGCGCGGCTCGCGCTTGGGCTAATAAGCGCCGGGTCGGCGGACGCGGATCGGTGTTCGCCTTCACGAGGAGGGCGCGTAACGAGCGAGAGAATGACGAGCGTCGCGACGTTGGCGCCCAGGCCGACGAGCCCGGCGTTGATTCCCCAGGGCGTGATGTTGAGTGCGGCCAGCGGGATTGCCACGGCGAGGCCGGCGGCGATTCCCGCTCCGACGCCGAGCGCCGTGGCCCGCCGCCGCCACAGGAACGTCGCGAAGACGCCGGGCGCGAACTGCGTGATGCCGTTGTAGTAGAGCAAGAGCATCTCGACGACCGTGCGCTGCCCGGTCAGCCAAAAGCCCAGCGCCAGTAAGGCGACGACGAGCACCAGCACGCGCGTCATTAGGGTCCGCGCCGCATCCCCGGTCGCGATGCCGAACACGTCGCCGGCGACGTTCTTCGTGATGACCGCGGCGCCGGCGAGCAGCAAGGCCGAGGCGGGGATCAAGGCCGCGAGCGCCCCCGCGGCAACGACCAATCCCAGGATCCAGCTCGGATAATAATGTTGAACGACCAGCAGAAACGATTGGTCGACGGCCGTTCCTTTTAATCCCGGCACGATCATGGCGGCCGAGAGACCGGCGAAGATCATCAACGCCACGAAGGCTTGATAAAGCGGCAAAAGCATCGCGTTGCGCCGCAGCGAATCGCCGCTGCGCGCGCTGTAGGTCGCACTAAAGGAGTGCGGGCCCATCGACCAGCCGATTCCCGACAAGAGCACGGTTGAGACAAACCAAATCGTTCCATGGAAGACCGTCCCCGTCGGAAGCACGAGCATCTGCGGATGCGTGGCTGCGACCCGGTCGAACATCGCACTGGGCGAACCGAAGAAGCGCATCGGAATCGCGATTCCCGCGAAGGCCACGGCTCCCAGCACGAGGACGTCTTTGACGACGCTGGCCCATGCGGTGCCGCGCAATCCCGCGGTGAAGACAAAGAGGGCGAGCACGAGAAACGCGATGCAGACCGAAGCGGTGGCGTCGTACGCGCCGTACCCCGCGATGCGCAGCAGAATCTGCAGTCCGCTCAACTGCAATGCAACGTACGGAACCACCATCAGGAAATAGAGGATCGCGGTGGCAGTCCCGAGCGCGCGGCTGTTGTAGCGCGTCTCGAAAAAATCGGGCCCGGTGAGAAGGTTGCATTCCTTGCCGACGCGCCAGATGGCCGGCGTGACGAAGTAGGAGATCGCGTAGCCGCAGGCGCCGTAGGCCAGCACGTAAAAGGCCGGCGCGCCCCCCGAGTACGAGAGACCGGCGATCCCGAGAAACGTGAACGTAGTGTAAATCTCGCCGGCGAGGAGCACCCAGAGAAAGATCGTGCCGAAGGACCGGCCGCCGACGATATATTGCGCCGGATCCATCTTGACGCGGCGCACGGCCAGCAGCGCAAATACGATCGTGCCGAGGACGACCGCCGCAACGATCGCCAGCGCGACCGGCGAGCCGCTCACCAGCGTTTCTCCAACCGCCCGATCGTCCAGAGAAGGGCCGGCGTCAAACAGACCCAGCCGATGATCCACCAGAGGAGAAAGGGAAGTCCAAGAAAGCGCGGTTCGATGCGATTCACGAGCGGCACGGCAACGCTCAGCGCACCGATCGGTATTGCGGCCAGGAGCAAGCGCAGCATTGGGCGCATTTGCCTCGCCATACGACAACGTCCCTTTTCTTCAGGTCAGGACGGCGTTAATTAATGAGTTCTACGTGATCCAATCGTACGTGCCCGGGACCGATGCGATCGTGCATAACGAAAATGTTGTCGCCGGTACCATACTTGCTGCGGTAAATGATCCCGGACGAATTGCCTATGAGGTGGAGCGCATGACCTAGCCAGTGCGTTGGGGCACCATCGCGCGAATCGATATAATCCCACCAGTTTCCCGTAAGTTCTTGATGGCTCGTCTTGAGCTTGTAGCATACCTCATCTTTGCGAAGGTCGAGCAACGTCGAAACGACGGCTGATAAAACCGCAAGACGCGTTACGGGACCAGGGACGTCGATAATTTCCGTAGCGGTTTGCATACGACGCCGCGCTTCAAACAGCGGGGTCGTTCTGTCCGAGGACGCGTACAACGCGGAGAACGATCTCGCGCGAGTGGTTCCGCGATTGAATCGGTGGTCGATGCCAGGGTTGCTAAACGTTGCATTACCAATATCTCGTTCGCGGAGCGACCGATATAAATCGCCGTCGTACGTGACGAGCCAGTGCGCCGGCGCGGCGCGCAACACATCGCGCAACGCCGCCGGTCGCAGCATGCGTTAGGGTGCGCCTTCTTCAACGCTCGACAGAAAAGCAGCGAGCACGGCCCACCGGCCATCGACAACGTAGTCGATCGGGCGCTTGAAGTCTAATTCTGGATTGGGTGCATGCAGCCAGACGCGTGCGTTTTCCTCGTTTCCGGTAAACAGTTGGGCCACACGCACGAATAGACTGTAGACCGCTCTCATTTGCTCTTGCGCTCGCGGCGAATGCGCGCCTCGCGTAACGGTCGAAGTCGCCACTCCAAGCGCTCGAGAAAGCTCGCTCGCCCGTAATCCTAAGCAAGTGGCTAGACCTTCGGCGTCGACAGATCCGGTCGGCGAAAGAACACGTTTCGCCGATCCCGGGAACGAAATAGCCATGCGGGAACCTCCGCAGGCCAGCATAGCATAAATGCACTAAAAACGCAAACTGTCAGTTGCGATTTAGAGGCGGTCCGAAAGGCGCTGTTTTGCGGCGCTGCGAACCTATCTCGCCCACCGATGGAGCCGTAAGCAAAGTGCCAGATGAGATTGAAGTCGACACGAAAGACCTGCAAGAGAGCATCCAGGACCTAAACAACGAGCGAGCGGAGCGTCAGCGCGCCGAAAAGGAGGGGGGTTGGCTGCGGTTCATCGGCCTGTCGACGGCGATCCTCGCGGTCTTCGCCGCCATCGCCGCGCTGCAGTCGAGCAATCTGGTCAACGAGGCGTTGATCCATCAGATCAAAGCGTCGGATACCTGGGCCGAATACCAAGCCGACCGGCAAAAGGATCACGCTTATACAATCGCGCTCAACGGACTGCTCGACGCCGCTGCGGCGGTGCCGGCGACGAAACCGGCGGCCGCGCGGATCGCAGAGTACCGCGCGAAGGTCGCTGACGAATCGCGCAAGGAATCGGCGCTTTCGGATTCGGCGAGGGGTTTGGAGCGCGAGACGGAGGACGAAATGCGCAAACACCACGCCTTCGAGTATTCCGTTGCCCTCCTCCAGGTTGCCATCGCCGTGGGGGCCGTTTCAGCGCTGACCCGAGTAAAGCCGATCTGGTATCTTAGCCTGCTCATCGGCGCAGTCGGCAGCGCCTTCTGCGCAGTAGGCTTCATCCATTAACCGGCGAGCCTCGAGGGAACGCCGGCTATTGAGACTGCAGCGTTAAGTTGTCGACGTTGACTGCGTAGTTGCCGGCGGAGACCAATCCATTCGGCTCGGCGCAAATGATGCCGAGGTTGGGCCCGTTGATCACGACCAGGCCTGGTGGCCCGCACGGAACCTGCCGCAGATTGTAGTTCGACAGTAAGGTCGCTCCCGGACTGCCGGCACTCACGTAGTAGGACGTGTACCGCTGATTCGCATAGTAGATGGAACCCGCGACCGCGGCCGTCGCCGCTCCAATCGCGAAGGCTCCCCAAAATCCGCCGCCCCAATACGCTCCGTACGGCGCCCAAGCGACGCCGCGATTCCATCCCCAAGCCGGGTAGTATCTTGGGTTAACGATAACGCGGCCATTATAATAGTACCCGTTCCTGCCGTTGTTATTGTAATGGTACGTGCTGTAGCTGTTGGTGTTCCGGTTGTACACCGTCATGTTGCCGGTGTTTTTGTTGTAGACCGCGGCGTTGCCCGTGTTCTTATTGTACGCCCCCGCGGAATTTCTGCCGTTGTAGGCTCCACTGTTGTAGTTGCCGTTATTATGGTACGTGTTCGAGTAGTTCGTGTTGCGATTGTACTGGTTCGCCGTGTTCGTGTTTCGGTTGTACGTCGTTGCGGTTCCGGTGTTCTTGTTGTACACCGCGGCATTTCCGGTGTTCTTATTATAGGCTGCGGCTCCGTTCTTGCCGTTTACGCTGCCTTGGTTCGGTACGTCGTTGCTCATGTTGAAGCCGCGACCTTGGTTGGACGTCGAGCGGGTCGCGCCACCGCCACCGCGAGCTGCGCCGCCTCCACCGCCGCGGCCGCCGCCGCGCTGCGCCGAGGCCGTCAATGGCGCGGCTGCGAGTGCGATGATGAGGAGAAACGATAAGATTCTCATGGTGTGGGCTCCTGGTCGAGCTTGCCGTCTCCGGTTACATACGTGCCCTTTGCGGTCTGCATAACGAAGACCACCGAGTGGGCGGCGACCTTCATCGTGGAGAGCGGCATCGTCTGATCCTGATCGGTCAGGTTGAAATAGAACGTGGCCGACTTAAACTTGACGGCGTGCATCTCCCCGCCCTGGAAGAGCGTGAACGCTCCACCCGTGCAACGAACGATGTCGCCTTCGTGAGCACAGTCGGCGCCGCGCAGGACGACCTTCGAGTATTTGTCGGCCGATTCGATCGTCAGCGTTTTGTTCGCGATCTTGAACGTCACGCCGGTATACGTTTGTGTGGAACCGTCTCGCTGCTGGATTCGGACGTTTCCCGTCGCCGACGCGGGCGCGCTCACGGCGAGCACGAAGGCAATGACGATCAACCCAACTGGCCTCATGCTGGCATCCTTTCGTCGAGCGCAAGGGCCTAAAATATACCACGATTGCCCCTCGGGGCCATATCCCAAAAACGCAGGGGACGGCAGACTAGGGGGTCAGATCAAAAACGGTTCCGCAACCGGCGCCGTTGCAGACGCTGCCGCCGAAAACCGTGGTGCCATAAAAGGTTCCCTTTAGAAGGAACAGGTTACCGACCGGCTCCGCGCCATCCGACCCGCGTCCGAAGCTGTGGAGTACGCTTTCGGTTCCCGCCGTCGTGATGCTGAATAACGTGCCTTTGCCGTACGTGCCTCCCGCTTCGGTCGTGCCGTAGAGGACGCCGTTGCGCACCGCCAAAGCGCCGAGCGGCGACGCGCCGTCGGTGCCCGAGCCAAAATCGTGCAGAACTTGCTCGTTTCCGGACTCGCTGAGGCTAAACACGGTACCGCTGTTGTACGCTCCGCCGCTCATCGTTGTTCCGTAGAACACGCCGTGCAGCGCAGTGACTCCACCATTGGGGGAAGAACCGTCACTGCCTCCGGTAAAATTATGGAGCACGTGCACCGAGCCGGCGGTCGTCAGACTGAAGACCGTGCCGTCGCTATCCGAGCCCCCATTGGGACTGGTCCCGTAGAGGATGCCGTTGACGGCGATGAGGCCGCCGGTTGGCGGGCCCACTGAGGACGGGAGGCTGCAGATCACGCGTTCTTCGCCGGCGGGCGTGATGCTATAGACGCTTCCGAGACCATACGTGCCGCCGCCCGCCTCGCCGTAAAACGTACCGTTCGACGGCAGCAAGCCCGAGTATGGCTCTCGGGCGTCGCCCGTATGGCCAAAGCTGTAGAGCGTGCGCTCTTTGCCGGCCGGCGTCACCGTAAAGACGGTGCCTTCGTCGTTCGCGCCGCCGCCCGGCGTCGTCCCGTAGATCACTCCGTGCAGCATTGCGATTCCGAGGGGATTTGCGCTCTCGTGCTTTACGCTTTGAAAGCTATGCACGACGCGCTCCTCGCCCGATGCGGTCATGCGAAAGACCGCCCCCGCCCCAGACGCGCCGCCGTAATACGTACTTCCGTAGAAGAGGCCGTTCGAATCGACGAGGTGTCCATTGGGGCTGGCGCCGTCGGGAATGCCCTTGAAATTGTAGAGCTTTTCGTATGCCGTCGCGTTCTGCACCGAAAAACCGTTACCAAAGGGCGCCTTTGGATAGACGGCGACGCCGAAGGGAAGCCAGCCGTCGTGCGAGGCCGTTTTCTGATGCACGGTCCACAGCCGCTTTCCGGAGGCGTAGTCCAGCGCGACGAGCGTGTTCGCGCGCGTGCCGCATCCCGAATATGTCAGCTCGCTTCCGCCTCCGGAGCCCAAGCACGGATACGTCACATAGATATTTTTCTCGTCCTGGTCGAACGCAAACTTAAAGGGATCGGCCTGCCCGGTCTTGATGACGCGTGACGGCGGCTGGTCTTTTTGCGTGAAGACGTCGATCGCACCAGCGTTTCCATTTGACACCAGCAGCGCGCCGTGGCTGTCAATGGCGATGTCCGTCAGAAAGAAGACGGTGTTCGGAGGAATGAGATCGACGCCACGACGCGCACCCGGACGAAAGCGTTGCACTTGTCCCCAGTAAGTGTAGTCGGCATTGTAGCCGACGTAGAGGTTGTTCTGCGCGTCGAGCGCCAGGCAATAGGGCGGCCCGCCCGGGTATATCGATCGAGATGGCTTCGACCGGCCCGGCGGATAGACGAGCACACGGCCGTCCGTGCCCGATCCGCTGCACGCGTCCGCGATATACACCGTGCCGTCGTCGGCTGCGATCACGTCGAAGGCGCACGACGCTCCGACATACGTACGAAACGGCTTATGAGCGCCCTTCTTATACGCCTCGACGCTGCGGTTTCCACTCTCGAAGCCGGTCGTTACGTAGAGCGTGCCGTGGGCGTCGACGAAGATTCCATCGGGTTGCGAGACGCCCGTGATGATTCGATCGACGATCCCTTTCGCCGGGTCGTCGCCGCGCAGGATATCGACTTCGCCTCCCGGATCTTTGCGCCCGGCGGCATCGTCGGCTACATAAAGGTACGAAGCGTTGTCCGCGTTTGCGGTGAGCTTTGCCGTGCTCGGCAGGCTGAAGGTCTGCGGCGGGGGATTTACCGCAGGTAACTGTGAGCCGCGACAACCCGCGAGCAGTGACCCCGCCGCGCCCGCCAGGACAAATCGACGGTACCCGGCGCGCAGCTCCATACACGCCATTGTAGCGCCCGGTTCGCGTCGACGCCAGATGCTTCCGAGCGTTTTCGCCTTGGGCCGCCTAAAGCAGGGGCGGGCCGCATGGCGGCGCATTGCCTCGCTATGCAGCAACGTTCTTCCAACTATTGGCCGATCGTCATCGTCGGCGTGGTCGTGCTCGTCGTCGCGGGGGCGGCCGTCACCGCCTACAACTCACTGGTGACGCTCGGACAGGCCGTCGACGCGCAGTGGGGGCAAGTGCAGAACGTCTACCAGCGGCGTGCGGACCTGATTCCCAATCTCGTCGCGACCGTCAAAGGCGCGGCGAACTTTGAATCGAGCACGTACGAGGCGGTCGCGAAGGCGCGCGCGAGCGTCGGGCAGATTTCGCCCCAGGTCGTGCAAAACGCCGTCAACAACCCGCAGGATTTCGAGAAATACGCGGCGGCGCAGGACCAGCTCGGCTCGGCGCTCTCGCGGTTGTTGGCCGTCGTGGAAAACTATCCGCAGCTGCGAGCAACGGAGAACTTCCAGACGCTCCAAGCGCAGCTCGAGGGCACCGAAAACCGCATCGCGTTCGAGCGCCGGAAGTATAACGAGGTTGCCCAGACGTTCAATACGCGGCGCGACACGGTTCCGACGGTATTTTTCGCCGGTCTCTTCGGGAGCAAGTTCAACGAGAAGCCGTACTTCAAAGCGCAGGCCGGCGCCGAGCAGGCACCCGTCGTGAACTTCAGCCCGTGACCAAGGCGCAGCAGGCGACGATCTCGGCGGCAATTGCGGCGGCCGAAGATGGGACCACCGGACGGATCGCGGTTCGCGAAATTCCCGATCGCAGCGTCGATGCGTTCGAGCGCGCCAAGCGAGAGTTTGGGCGCATCGGCTTACACCGTCACGAGCCGGCCAACGGTGCGCTGATCTTGGTAGCTCCCAAAGCGCGCCGATTCGCGATCGTCGGCGATCGGGCGCTGCACGAGCGCGTCGGCGATGCGTTCTGGGACGATTTGGTGAAGGAGAGCCAGCCATTTTTTGCGCGCGGCGAGACCGAAGCCGGAATCCTGTACGCCGTCGCGCGCCTGGGCGAGGTGCTGCACGCGCATTTTGCGGAGCCCGGCACCGGCCTGGCGTGAGAGCGCAACGAGCGCTTTGCGCGCTCGTTCTGGCGATCCTTCCGGTCGCGGCGTTCGCGGCGGGCTTTGCGATCCCGCCGACTCCCGACCACTTCGTAACCGATAACGCCGGCGCGCTTTCGACGAACGCGCGCGCGTCGATCGAGAACCAACTGCAAGCCTACCAACAAACGACGGGGCATCAGGTGATCGTCTGGATCGGCCAGAGTACCGGCGACGTTCCGCTGGAAACCTGGACGGGCGAGACCGCCGCCAAGTGGAAGGTAGGCCGGCGCGGGCACGACGATGGTGCCGTGCTCTTCTTGTTCATGCGCGACCGGAAGATTCGCATCGAGGTGGGCTACGGTTTGGAGAGCGCGCTCACCGACGCGGACAGCTACCGCATCATCAACGAGGTGATCCGGCCGAAGATGCGCGCGCGCGACATCGACGGCGCGGTGAGCGGCGGCGTCGCCGCGATGCTGACGACGATCACGCCGAGCTATGCCGGTGTAACGCCGCCGCCGGAGGCCTCGTCGAGCGACGGATCGGGCGGAATGGCCGTGTTCTACGTCATCTTCGGCGTGCTGTTCTTCGGCTTCGGCATGTTCATCGTGGTAATGCAGATCGTTCGCAGCATTCGCTACGGCTATCTGGTGATGCGTGAGGGCTCGGCGCAGGCCAAACGCGACATGGGGCGCTCACCGTTCTGGGCCGGTGGTTTCATCGGCGGTCTGACCAGTGGCGGCGGAGGCGGTTGGGGCGGCGGCGGCGGCTTCTCCGCGGGCGGCGGTGGTTTCGGCGGCGGAGGCGCGTCGGGCGGATGGTAGTTGCGGCGGCGTTTATACTGCTCGCCCTCACGACGCCGCCGACGGTGGGGCCACAGCACTATGTGATCGATCAGCCGGGCGTGCTGACGAATGCGACCACGACGTGGGTCGCGCAGAATCTGCAAGCGTTCCAAGAGCAGACGGGCCATCCCGTATTCGTGGTAATCGCGCGCAGCAGAGGCGAGGCGCCGGCAGAGAACTTCGCGGGAGACGACGGCGCGGTGCTCTTTCTCTGGCTGCACGAACACGACGCCGACATCGTCGTGGGATCGCGAATGCAGCTGGATTTGAACGGCGCGGTAACGGCACAGATCCTCGACGGCGTCGTGCGCCCGCGGATGCGGCGCGAGGATGCCGACGGTGCGGCGGCTTACGGCGTCGACGCGATCGTCCACGCGATCGCGCCGCAGTATGCGAACGTCGCGCCGCCCAAAGCAACGCCGCTGATTCTCTTCGGGCGCGGGTTCATGTACACCGCCGTCTGGCTGGTCTTCGCGGCGATCGTGGTGAGCTTGATCGTGCGGGTGATCACCTGGGTGCGCTAGGTTGAACCTAAAATTGCAACCGAGGTTACAATATCAAACCATTTCCTTAGCGAACCGCAGGACTCAGTCGAGTCCTACAATACCTCTAGTTTCGCCCGATTCGGGGCGTGGTAAAATGCTCTTAGGCTAAGTCTCAAAAGCGATCGTGTAGGAGCAAGACGCATGAAGAGTTTATATTTCGGCCGCTGCGTGCTAGGCATTAGCATCGCGGCAGCGTTGCTCGGCGGATGCGGCGGCGGCAACTCCGGTGCCGTCCCCGCAGGGACCGATGCCGGCAGGGCGCTCACCCATCGCAAGACGTTTCATTACACCGGTGGGAAGCAGACGTTCACCGTACCGGCCGGCGTTACGCAGATCAATGTTGTTGCGCTCGGGGGCAACGGCGGAGACTGGGACAAGACGCTTGGCGGATATGGCGGCCGCGTCAGCGCCACGCTGAGCGTTACGCCGAACGAGCATCTGATCGTTTATGTCGGCGGCAACGCCTCAGCCTCCGGGGGGACCGGCGGCTTCAACGGTGGCGGCAGCGGCGGTGCCGGCCCCTACGGTTCGGGCAGCAGTTCAACCGGTGCCGGCGGTGGCGGAGCGTCGGACGTTCGTACGGCTACCGGGAAACTATCCGATCGCATTTTGGTCGCCGCCGGTGGCGGCGGCGCGGGCAGCGGAGGCGCCGCAGAGGGAGCGTCCGGTCCCGCATTCGGTGGTGTGGGCGGGGACCGCATCGGTGGCAGCGGGGGCTCAAGCTGCCCGTACATATGCGGCGCCGGAGGTGCCGGCGGTACGCAAAAAGCCGGCGGAAGCGGCGGAGGCGCCGCAAGCGGCGGCGGTGGCGGCGGCGGCAACGGTGCGTTGGGCCTTGGCGGTTCGGGCGGAAGCGGCGTCTACGGGGGGACAAGCGGTAAATATGAAGCCGGTGGCGGCGGCGGAGGCGGTAGCGGCTACTACGGCGGCGGCGGCGGTGGCGGCGGCGGCACAAACGACAACGGCTTATTTGGTTCTGGCGGCGGCGGTGGCGGCGGATCGTCCTACGTCAAGCCAGGCACCAGCGACGTCCATATGTGGAAGGGATGGAAGGCAGCCCAACGCGTGGTCGTCTTCTCCTGGTAGTTTATGAAGAAAGCGGGCAATGCAATGATGGTACGTTCAAATCTTTGCCGGCGCGCGGTTAGCGTCGGCGCAATCGCAGCGATGCTCGCCGGTTGCGCCGTTCGCGACAACGCGCCGGTATCGCCGGGAGCGGTGCCGCATGCCGCGGCTGCATCTTCCTACGAGGTGCTGTACCGTTTCGAAGGCGGCTCGAACGGCGCCCATCCCGCCGGCAATCTCGTCAGCGTGAAGGGCACGCTTTATGGTACGGCGGGCGGCGGTTCGGCCGGAAAGGGAATCGTCTATAGCGTGACTACGGCCGGTGAGGAGAAGCTTCTGCACGACTTCAAAGGCGCCGATGGTGCGGATCCGCAGGCGGGCTTGATCGACGTTAACGGAACGCTCTACGGAACAACGTACGCCGGCCGCGGAAAAGGACTAGGCGTCGTTTACGCTATCAGCACGAGCGGCGCGGAGAAGCTGCTGCACGCTTTCGCCGGCGGCCTCGACGGGGAGCACCCGGAGGCCGGCCTGGTCGACGTGGGCGGAATGCTTTACGGCACGACCTTCGATGGCGGCGGCGGAAGCTGCACCGTCACAGGGCGTCACGACGGCTGCGGAACGGTTTACAGCATCACCACGACCGGCACGGAGAAGGTGCTGGGCACGTTCAGCGGCGAGCCCGACGGGGAGCGCCCCGAGGCGAGCGTGATCGGGATGAACGGCTCGCTCTGGGGCACGACGTATTTCGGCGGACCGGATGCTCAAGGAACCGTTTTCCGCGTAACCATGGCAGGCGCGGAGAAGGTCGTGCACGGCTTCGGTGCCGGAACGGACGGACGGGATCCACAAGCGGCGTTGATCGACGTGAAGGGTACGCTGTACGGCACGACCGTGTACGGCGGCGACGTGTCAAAGTACAAGGGAACGGTCTTCAGCATGCATACTGATGGCGCGGAAGAGATTTTGCACAACTTCAACGGCAGTCCCGACGGCGCCAATCCACAAGCGAATCTAATTTACGTTAACGGCACGCTCTATGGCACGACGCAAAACGGCGGCGCGAATAACAAAGGAACCATTTACAGCATCAGCACGACCGGCGCCGAGAAGGTACTGTACAGTTTCGCCGGCGGCTCCGATGGAGCGTACCCGTCATCCGGCTTGGTCGACGTGAACGGCACGCTCTACGGCACGACGACCGACGGAGGCTCCGGGATGGGTGATGGTTCCGGAACGGTGTACTCGTTGTCACCGTAGTGAAGAGTAGGGATTTCGGCCGATGCGCGATGCGCATCGGTATCGCAGCAGCCCTGCTAGCCGGGTGCGGCGGGAACTCCGGCGCCGTCCCCGGCGCAAATGGTGGTGCGAGCTTCGCGCCGGCGATGCCGGCGGTTGCCTGTCAGCGCGCGAGCGGTGCCAACGGTACCCCGATCAACCTCTCAAACATTCACGGTTGGATGTCGCCGGATGAAAAGACAAAAACTTCGCTGCTCTACGTTTCCGACGAAGGTGCCGGTGCGGTCGACATCTTCTCGGTGCCCGATTATAAACTCGAGGGACAGATTAGCAGCGGCATCGATCAACCCGAAGCATCGCCACCGATAAAAACGGGAAGCTGTACGTCCCCAACCTTCGCGCCGACACGGTGACCGTCTATAAGCAAGGTGACACGAGTCCATCGCTCACGCTTAGCGATCCCGATTGCCCCGAAGCCGTTGCCGTAGCAGAGGACGGCTACGTTTTCGTCGGCGACTATTACGGCGCCGGCGTCGAAGTGTACCCGCCCGGCGCAACCTCACCCAGCGAGCGGCTAACGAATCCGAACATCAAAGAGCTTTTCGCCGTCGGCGTAGATTCGCAGAGAAACGTCTATGCCTCGGGCTGGGGCCCGCAATACAGCTATAGCCCAGTCATCATCGAGTACGGTCCGAGCGGCGGCGCTACCAATCTCGGCCTCGAAGATATGACGTATCCGTCCGGTGTACTGGTCGACAAAAAAGGCGACATCGTGGAGTCCGACTTCTGGAGGGCCGTTATCAACATCTACGGTCCCGGTCAGAAGTACCCGACGTCTACGATCTCGACGTCAACCGAACCCGACCGCAGCGCCCTCGATCGGAAAGAGAATGTGATCTACGTGCCGACGGGTCAGGGAGACAAGGTTTGGGCGGTGCGCTACCCAAGCGGTTCGTCCAGCAAAAGCATCGCCATCAGCGGCTTCGCCGCAGGGGCTGCAGTGGTTCCAGCGCCCAAGCCGTAGCGCAAGCACCTGACGGCATCGGTAAGGTCCATAGGAGGAATGGAATGACGCCCTCCAAAGCCAGAGTCACCGGTGCGGTATACCTTCTTTATTTTCTGCTAGTTATATCGGCCGCATCGTCGGTCGGACGCGTTCCGGTTGCGTTCAGCGACGCTGCCAACCTCGTTGCGAACGCGGTCTACGTGACCGTTAGCCTGCTTCTCTATCAGTTGCTCAAGCCGGTGGACCGGAACGTCGCGCTGCTCGCGGTGACGATCAGCGCTATAGGATGCACCGTTCAGTCCTTGGCTCTCTTTCATCTCGTCCAAGCGCAAAGCGCGCTACCGATTTTCGGGCTCTTCAACATCACGATCGGCTACCTCGTTATAAGGTCGACGTTCTTACCGCGCGTCTTGGGCATCCTCATGGCATTGTCCGGAGTTGGCTGGCTTATGGTTCTGTCGCCGGAACTCGTAAAGCACGCAGACGCGTACATTGAGGTCGTTGGCGTTGTTGCCGAGGGATGCCTTATGCTTTGGCTCCTCATCATGGGCGTGAACGTTCAATCTTGGAACGAGCAAGCCGCAGCGGCAGGCCGCCCTCGACTTCGCTCAGGGTGACACAGAGAAACCGGCTCTGCTTCCGCTTTTTTTGGCGAGGCTGACGACGAGTCCGCTTGCGTACGGCACGTCGGTGTATCTGGGCTGCGACAATCCATGTGCCCGCGCGGCGGCAGGCTCATTCCGGATCGCCGTGCTGCGGTTTGCCGCTATGCGCTTGGAAGTACTTGGCGTCGAGCTTAGACGGGATCGGCTGGAATTGACGCGGCGACTGCTCGTAGTTAAAAATGTCGCCGATGCTCGTCGCGCGCTCGTCGGTCGTTCCGAGGCTGCCGAGCCCGAAGTTCTGTTCGATATACTTGAGGATGCTTCCGAACTCGTACTGCGTGTGCGAAACGTAGCCGCCTTGGACGGTCGAGCCCGGGCGCGCGTACGGCGACAGGACGAGCATCGGCACGCGGAAACCCAAGCCGCCGTACTTGTCTTGAAACGGCGGAACGGCGTTGTCGTAGAGCCCGCCCCAGTCGTCCCACACGACAATAATCGCCGTGCTATCCCAATAAGTGCTCTCTCCTACGGCGTTGACGACGCTTGCGACCCACTGCGGACCGGCATCGATTCGGTGCGCTTGATGGCCGGGATGGTCGGAGTTCTTATCCTCCGGAATTACCCAGGAGACGCCGGGCAGCGCGCCGTTGGTGACGTCGTTGAAGATATTGGTCTCGGGCATCGAGACGTTGGTGCCCCACTCGCTCCCGTAACGCACGGGGTAGATCACGTCAAACGCGTTTAAGACGGCTCCGGATTCGCCGCCACAGGCCTTGTGACAGCAGCCTTTGGGCGATCCGACGAAGCACGGAGAGTAATACTTCCACGAAATGCCGGCGCCGTCGAGGAGATCGCGCAAGGTTTCGTAGTCGCCCGACGGATAGCTCGGGAACTTGTTCGAACACGGAAACGGCCCGTTGGTCAAATACTTGCCGGCAATCGTGATCAGCTTGGTTTTCGACCCCGGCGGTGAGTCGCAGCCCCACGGCATCTGCGACGGATTGTCGATCAGGCTCTGGGTGCCGTTGGGATCCGACGCCGTTCCGTCGATTGCCGTGCCGCCCCTAATGAGGTCCTGATGCGCGGTGAAACTTCCGCTCCCTTGCGTTTGAAACATCGCGTCGGCCAGCACCCATTGCTTGGCGATATCCCAGTACGGAGCGATGAGCGAGGGATTCACGTACTGATACGGATACGCCCCGGCGAGTTTATTGTTCCCGAGCCCGCGCAAGGCGCAGACGCCGATGCGCTCCTGATTGAAGCCGTCCATCTTGCCGCCGTCGTAAGCTATTTTGAAGGCAGCGTTGCAGTGCGTGATGTCGTCGGGGAGGTAGAGGTCGCCCGCCGAAAGCGTCTGCGTTTTGTCGCCCGACTTCGTCTTCCATTGGCCGGTCGTTGCGCCGCGCGCTCCGGGAAAGGTTGCGAAGAGATTATCGAAGCTGCGATTCTCTTGCACGATGATCACGATGTGCTGGATGGGCGAGCTGCCCGTTGTGTGGTGTTTGCCGAGAAGCGCAGGGTTCGCGAACAGGGGCGGATGTGAGGCACCGGCGCAACCGCTCATGGCGAGAGCGGTAATGCTCAGGATTGCAACAACGCCTAAATGTGAGCGCGCGCGCATCGATAGGGTTCCTTCCGGTTAGCAGTTAGTCGATTGTGTTTCGCCGTCCTTCGACAACCGAAGCGGGAGGCCGGTACGCGGGGCCGAAGACTCCCAGCCCGCCGATTCTGTTTCGCCTATAGGAGGCATGCGATGAGGATTTCAGGTTCTGGCCGCTACGTACTGAGCTGCTGCCTGGCGGCGGCGATGCTCGCAGGTTGCGGTGGTCACGCCAATGACGGCGTCATGCCGATCGGCGCTGCCTCGGGCGGCGCTTCCTCGTATTATAAATTCCCGTATCACAAGTCGTTTTATTACACCGGCCGAGAGCAGGAGTTCAAGGTGCCGGCGAGCGTGCGGCATATCAAGGTGATCGCGCTTGGCGCGCACGGCGCCGGCATTCCCGAAGTCCGTGGCGGTCGCGTGAGCGCGATTCTCCCGGTCGCTCCCGGACAGGAGTTACTGGTTGTCGTTGGTGGTAACGCAGCCGGGGCGAACGGCGGCTTCAATGGCGGCGCGGATGGAGGACAAGGATACCAAGGCGGCCATCCCGGCTACGGAGGCGGCGGCGCCTCCGACGTTCGGCAACGCGGCGGTCAGTTGTCCGATCGGATCGTGGTATCCGGAGGCGGCGGTGGCCAAGGCGGCGGTCAAGGCCGGTACGCCAGTGGTGGCGTCGGCGGAAAAGGCGGCGGCTTGACGGGCGGCAC
>Ga0070733_10000399_pt1 | contig 36217 bp, 23 predicted proteins | sample Coa_R1_9_FD_66450 | JGI IMG/M metagenome (GOLD analysis project Ga0070733, IMG submission 66450) | Surface soil microbial communities from Centralia Pennsylvania, which are recovering from an underground coalmine fire - Coalmine... | ecosystem: Environmental > Terrestrial > Soil > Unclassified ... | reverse complement strand
TTCAGTGACGTGCGCCGCCAGCGTCGTGATCCCCGTCGAGTTCCCCGCCGCGAACGTGATGTTGCCGCCATCCGCAATGTAAGTTCCGCCCGTCAGTGTGGTGGTCGCCCCACTGTAGTTACTGAAGCCGGTCGCATTTACGTTGATTGCCAGGTTCTGCCCGGCATCGTTGGCCAGCAATGTGCCCGTGTTCGTGAACGCTATGTGACCGTTGCCTAGATTGCCCTCGCCTTCGATGGTGCTGGCATTGGTAAGAACTCCGGAGGATGGGCCGTCGATGAAGTTGGGACCGCCATTGCCCATGATCAGCACACCAGTGCCTGAGAGGGTGACCGGTCCGTCGATCGAGATGAACGTATTGTTTCCGCTGGAGTTTTCGCTGATGGTCCCGTTGTTGGTGATCGTTCCCACCAAGGTTGTCGTGGTGTTATTGGCGATGCTGAGGTTCCCGGAATTGGTTAGGCCGCTCAAGGTGCTGTTGATGCTGGTCATGGTTCCCGTTCCGGCGGTGGTAAGTGTTCCACCGGTGATGGTGGTGCCATTCAACACAACCGACGAGCCGGTCTGCGCGCTGATGGTCCCGCCCGTGTTGGTCCAGGAAGCGTTGAGCAACTGAAGCGTGCCCCCGTTCGTCGCCTCCAAGGTCTTGGTGTTCGTCGACGTGGCGGAGCCGTCGGGGTTGAGAGTCAGTGTGCTGCCCGAAACATTGGCATCGATCGTGGCATTATTCGTCACGAAGATATGACCGTTGCCGATGGTTCCCAGACCTGCGATGGTTTCTTTATTCGTGAGGGTATCGCCGCCCGGGCCATCGATGAAGCCGCTACCGCTCCCCCCCAGCACCACGGTCCCAGTACCCTGCAGGGTCACGTTTCCGCCGAGGCCGAGGTACGTATTGTTGCCGGCGGCGGCGACCGTGATGGTGCCGTTGTTCGTGATCGTTCCCACCAGACTTGTGGTTGTGTTATTGGCAACGGTCAGGCTTCCGGAATTCGTAAGACCGCTTAGCGTGCTGTTGACGCTGGTCATGGTTCCGGTTCCGGCGGTAGTAAGTGTTCCGCCCGTGATGGTGGTGCCATTCAACACGACTGACGAGCCGGTCTGCGCGGTGATAGTGCCGCCGGTATTGGTCCAGGAAGCACCGAGCAATTGCAGGGTGCCACCGCTGGCCGCCTCTAACGTCTTGGTGTTCGTCGAGGCTGCGGAGCCGTCCGGGTTGAGAGTCAGCGTGCTGCCCGCGACATTCGCATTGATGGTGGCATTGTTCACCAGGAAGATATGACCGTTGCCGACGGTGCCAAACCCTTCGATCGTTTCCTGGTTCGTGAGGGTATCGCCGCCGGGGCCATCGATGAAGTCGTTATTGCCGCCTGCCAGCACCACGGCGCCGGTACCCTGCAGGGTCACGTTCCCGTTAAGGCCCAGGTACGTGTTGTTGCCTGCGCTGTCGATCGTGATTGTGCCGTTGTTGGTGATGGTTCCGACAATCGAGGTGGTCGTATTGTTCACTACTTCGAAGTTGCCGGAGTTGGTCAGGTTCTCTAAGGTGTCGGTCTCGCCATAGATGATTCCCGCGCCGCTGGTTGAGAGCGTGCCGCCGTTGACGGTGACGCCATTGTTCAGCACGACAGCGGAAGGATTGTTTTTCGCGTCGGCACCCACGGCCGTGATCGTCCCACCGGTGTTGGTAACGGTGCTGCCATAGAGGATTAGAGTACCGCCATTGGTTGCCTCTACGGTGCCTGTATTGGTGAGGCCGCCCGCCCCCGCTTCAATGTAGAGAGGGGCAGTGCTTACGGTGGGGCTGATATTCGCGTCGATGGTTCCCGAGTTGATCAATGTCAGATGGGTGTTCCCGATGTTGCCCACACCGGTGATGGTTTCTTCGTTCGTGAGGGTAGCGCCCCCAGCGCCATCGATGAAGTTTGGTCCGCCGGTGCCGAGTACCACCGTCCCGGTGCCGGCCAGAGTCGCGGTCCCGGTGCTGCTGTTGCTGATGCCCAGGAAGGTATTGTTGCCGCTCGACTGAAGATTGATTGTGCCGTTATTGGTAATCGTCCCGAAGATAGCGGTCGTCGAATTATTCTGAATGTTGAATGTGCCTGAGTTCGTCAGGTTGGTCAGGTCAGACGTGCCCGCATTGTAGATCGCGCCGGTTCCGCTGGTAGTGAGTGTACCCCCGGTGATGCTGGTATTCAGAAGGACCACGGTCGATCCTGTTCCCGCAGAAATCGTCCCTCCAGTGTTGGTCCAGCTGTTGCCGTCGAGCACCATTTCGCCGCCGTTGGTCGCTTCCAAGGTAGCCGCGTTCGTCGAAGCCCCACCCGGAATCAGGTAGAGGTTGGTACCGCTGACATTGGCGTCGATGACTTTGTTGTTCACGAGTACCAGATGACCGTTGCCGATGTCATCGGCGGACCCGCCTCCACCGCCGGTAATGGTTTCGTCGTTGGTGAAGATCGTACCGCCGGCACCGTCGATGAAGTTCGGGCCCGTTCCTCCCAGGACAACTGTTCCGCTGCCGGTCAAGGTCGTGTTGCCGGCGATGCCCAAGAAAGTATTGTTGGCAGTCGAATTCAGATTGATCGTCCCGTTGTTGGTGATGGTTCCGGAAATATTGGTGGTGGTGTTGTTGTTGATGTCGTAGGTGCCAGCGATGGTGAGGTTGGCCAGGGTGGCGGTGGAACCGTAGATCACGCCCGTGCCGGTCGTGCTGAGAGTGCCGCCGGTAATGGTGACGCCGTTAGTCAGGACGACGTTGGAACCTGTGGCTGCCGTGATCGTGCCGCCTGTGTTCGTCCAGGTTGAGCCGTCGAGCACCAAAGTACCGCCGTTGGTCGCTTCGAGCGTTGCGGTATTGGTGGAGGCTCCCCCCGGAACCACGTAGAGATTCATCCCGCTGACATTGGCGTCGATGACTTTGTTGTTGACGAGCACCAAGTGACCGTTGCCGATGTTGTCGGCGGAGTTGACTCCGCCGCCGGTGATGGTCGAATCGTTGGTAAAAACGGTGCCCCCGGCCCCGTCGATGAAATTTGGCCCACTGCCTCCCATGATAACGGTCCCCGAACCGGTCAAGGTCGTGGCACCGGCGATGCCGAGGTAAGTGTTGTTGCCGGTCGAATTGATATTGATCGTTCCGTTGTTAGTGATGGTTCCGGAGAGATTGGTCGTAGTGTTGTTGGTGACGTCGTAGGTGCCGGAGTTGGTGAGGTTCGCCAGGCTAGCGCCAGAACCGTAGATCACACCGGTGCCGCTGGTGGTCAGAGAACCGCCGTTGATGGTGACGCCATTCGTAAGAACAACCTGCGATCCGTTCTGCGCACTGATCGTGCCGGCACCGCTCTGGGTCCAGGTCGAACCATCGAGAACGAGTTCGCCGCCGCTGCTTGCCTCCAAGGTACCTGTATTCGAAGAAGCGCCGCCCGGAATGACGTAGAGGTTCGTGCCGCTGACGTTGGCATTGATGGTGCCGCCGTTGGCCAGGATCAGGTGACCGTTGCCGATATCGTCAGAGGATCCGCCACCGCCGCCGCTGATGGTTGAGTTGTTGGTAAAGACCGTGCCTCCTGGGCCGTCGATGAAATTCGGTCCGCCAGAACCCAGGACCACGGACCCTGTCCCGCTCAGAGTCAGCGCAGCTCCGATCCCCAGGTACGTGTTGTTCCCGGAGGAATTGAGGGTGATGGTCCCGTTGTTCATGATGCTGCCACCATCAACGGACAAAGTCGTATTATTCGAAACGGTCACCGAGTCGCCGACGTTGCTCAACGTGAGTGTGCCGATGCTGGCGTTGTCGTCTTCAACCGTGGCAGCCGTGGTGAGGCCGATCACAACGTTGTCGCCGCCGGGAGCACCGTTATTCCAATTGCTGGTGTCACTCCAGTTGTTGTTGGAACCGCCGCCGCCGGTCCAGGTATCGGTCGTGACTGGAGGCGGGACACTATTTTTCGCGGAATGTACCGCTGAATGCGCGACCACGGGCTGCGTGTGGAGCGTCCGTTGCGAAAGCTTCCTCTTGGCGACCGTGCCGGATTGAGCCGGGGCAAAGTTGGCGAAGACCAAAACAGCGAAAAGGATGGAAAACACGCTCATCCGCTGAACTGCCAGAGAGGACGCAGGGCGCATAGGAAACTCCAAGTGAAGCATTAATTCAAGCCGAACTGCCAGGGATCCCGGTGGTGGAACACAATGATGCCAACGCATTGCGAACCCGGACGGGCTCGCAGAGAGGGTGCTGGCATCATAGCGAAGGAGTAATGGCTGTCAAGATGAAATTTCTTGCACTTCGGAAAAAGGGAGCCAAAGGACGCCCATAAGGCTGAGGAGGCGCGTTACACTCGGTTTCGTTGGGCCGGATGACAATCCAGCGAGACCAACTCTAGGCCATGGCGCGACCTCGCAGGAAATCTCGGTTAAAATCGAGGCGCTGACGTTGGCTCCCCTGAAAAATTCCGAGAAAGTATTTGAGAATGACGATCCGAGATTCGCGGAGAGGCCGCTCCTTCGATAGAGCCACAAGCCTCCTGGCATTGCTGATCACGGTTCTCTTGACGATACTTCCGGCCTGCCGAAGCTCCGCGCGGGCCAAGGAACACGTCGATGCCGGGAATCACTCTCTGGAACAAAAACAGCTTGCCGAGGCTGGACGCGAGTACCGGCAGGCGATCGAGATCGATCCTGATCTAGGCGATGCGCACTATCGGCTGGGGCTGCTGGAATTGCAGCAGGAACATCCGACGGCGGCAACCAAGGAGCTGGTACGAGCTGTGGAACTTGATCCGAAGAATCTGGATGCGCGGCTGCGTCTGGGGAACCTGCTGGTGGCGGCGACGCAGTATGGGGACGCACAGCAACAGGCGGAGGCCATGCTTTCGAGGGATGGCCGGAATTCCGGGGCGCATCGCTTGCTGGGTCAGATCGCTCTGCAGCAGATGCAGTACGTGGCCGCGGAGAACGAGTTGAAACAAGCGATCGAGCTTGCGCCGCATGATCCGCAGGCGTACGAGGATCTGGGTCTCGCGCAATTGCTGGATGCAGAGTTCGGAGCGGCGGAGAAGAGTTTTCAGACCGCAGTCGACATTCGGCCGGATGACGCGCAGACCTATGTCAATCTAGCGAATTTCTACAAAGGGCAGAATGCAGCTGACCGGGCCGAGCAGGTGTTGCGGCAGGGGGTGGGGAAGAATCCTAAAGCGGTTGAGTTGCCGGTGGCGCTGGCGGGAGTGTATGTCGATCAAGGCCACCTGTCAGACGCCAGAAGCTTGCTGGATGCGGTGGAAGCGGATGCGAACAACTATGCCGACGGGCGGAGCGCTGTGGCCGAGTTTTATCTCAACAGCGGCGACGCAGTTTCGGCGCTGCAACGGTTTCGAGTTCTCGCGGACCGCGACAGCGGCGATCAGGCAGCGGCGAAGAAAGTCGCCGAGTGCTACGTGCAGTTAAGCCGATGGCAGGATGCCAATAACTGGATTGATCAGCACGATCACAAGGATGTTGACTTCCGATTATTGCGGGCACGGAGTGATTTGGGAGCGTTTCGACTGCGGGATGCAGTAGCGGAATTGCAAGGGTTGCTCAAGGATTCTCCCGATGTGCCGGCCGTGTACTACTACCTGGCGCAGGCGTATCTCCGGCAGGAGGAGACAGGCGCCGCGGCGCAGGCGTTCAACGAGGCGGTACGAGCGCAGCCGGGATATCTTCCCGCGATTTTAGGGCTGGGGACTATCAGTCTGCAGCAAGGCAACGCGAGTGTGGCGTTAAATTATGCCAGCCAGGTGATTGCTACCAGCTTCTGGCTGGCGGATGCCCACATTCTGGCGGGGAGTGCGTATCTGTCGTTGGGAGATCAGGATCAGGCGCAGCGGGCATTTGAGCTGGCAGTAGGCCTGAATCCGCGGAGCCCCGAGGCGCAGGAGCGCCTGGGAAGGGTTCTCAGTCTGCGGGGGGATTACCCGGACGCGGAGAAGGCTTACGAAACGGCGCTGACGCTCGCGCCGGATAATGCTGCCGCGCTGAATGGCTTGACGGAGATTCTGGTGAAGCAGGGCAAGGGCAAGCTGGCAAGCGCGCGCATTGATCGGCAAATTGCGGCGCAACCTAAGTCTTACCAGTTGCTGGTGGCGCGCGCGGAGTTTTGCATTGCACAGAAAGACTGGGCATGCGCGGAGAAGAGTTACAAGCAGACTCTGGCGCTGAATCCCTATTACGTAAACGGATATCTGGCGCTGGCGCACATCTATGCGGCGACGAGTCGTCCGACTGAAATGATCCAGCAATACGAGGCGGCGCGCGGCAAGTTTCCCGACTACCTGCCTACTTATATTCTTCTGGGGCAGGTGTACGCCTACGTTGGCGACGTCAGGCGGGCGCAGCAGACTTATCAGGACGCGCTGAAGGTCGATCCTGATTTCTATCTTGCACAAGTGAATCTGGCGCGACTCTACGCCGATCACGGAGGGCCGCTCGCGGACGCGCTGCAACTGGCGCAGAAGGCGAAGGCGAGCCAACCGGACGACGCGAACGTGAATGACGCGCTGGGTTGGGTTTACTACAAACAGGGACTGTACAACTCAGCGGTGCCGGCGCTGGAAGCGGCGGTGGCCAAAAATCCGCAGGGGGCGGCAATTCAGTTTCACCTGGGGATGGCCTACCTAGACGCGGGTCAGAGGGCGCAAGCTCGTACCAGCCTGCAGGCCGCGCTCCAACTGGGATTGAACACCGATGACACTAAGACCGCGCAGGCAGCTTTGCAAAAGGCTGGATCCTAACTCCCGAAAGGGCGGCGGTGTAGTGCCACCGGCTGGAATCGCACTCACTGAATCCAAATCTATTTTCGTGCAGGAAGCGCATGACTGCCGACGGATTGCGGCCGGGAATCCAGCGCATGACGGATCGTCTTCCTGGCTTGCTCAAGCTCCATGCCAACCAACTCCAGCCGGGGTGGGCGCACACGCGAGTTCCCGATGCCAACTTCCGCTTGAACCAGCTTGATGAGTTGGACAAAGTTTGGAACGGTGTCCATGCGGAGTAAGGGCAGGAACCAGCGATAGATCTCGAACGCCTTGTCCGCTTCGCCGGCGATGCCGTAATTGAACAGTTCGACCGATTCGTGTGGAAGGGCGTTGGCGAGGCCGGCAATCCATCCGGTGGCTCCGGCTCCGACGGCTTCGAGAACGGCATCGTCGACGCCAACACAAATTTCGAGCCGCCGGTCCAGCAGCGCGCGGATGGCGGAGACGCGCCGCACATCCGTGCTCGATTCTTTCACGGCTGAAAGGTTCTCGTGTTCCGCAGCCAGCTCCTGGATGTGTTCTGGAAGAAAATCGGTTCCGTAGGCGACGGGGTTGTTGTAGAGCATGCAGGGAAGCGGCGTGGCGTCGAGTACGGCGGCGACGCAAGTCTTCATTTCGCGCCAGTTTCCCTTGTATACGTAAGGAGGCAGCACCATCAGGCCGTCACCGCCGAGGTCGGCAGCGGCGGTGGCGATCGCGACGGCCTCAGAAGTGGTGAGGGCGGAAACTGCTGCCACGACCGGCCCACGTCCGTGAACCGCTTTCACGCAGGTGCGGAGTATGGCAAGCTTCTCGTCGAATGCGAGAGTTGCACCTTCGCCCAGAGAGCCGAGGACGACAACCCCGGCGCAACCGTTGTCCAGAAGCCAGCGAGAGTGTTCGACCATGAAACTATGATCGACGCTGAGGTCAGGATTGAAGCAGGTGGTGATCGCTGGCAAAACGCCCGTCCAGTTCATCGGGACCCTACCATAATTGAGCGATGGTCGGGAACGGCGTGCGGCTGCGAGAGCGATCTGGGTGGTGGCTGCATCTCGTGTTCTTCCGAATCGACGATTAGTGTAGACAATATCGGTTGCGGATGCACTGGTTGGTTTTTAGGACCTTCTGGTTCAGGTCTCGTCCTTATTGAAGCAAATCGAGAGCCTTCAAACGGGGAATCTCACAAAGAAACCCGTAAAGGTCGCGAAAAAAATCGAGATGGGGCACTACCGGGAGTGGGCATCTTTGACAAACACAGGGAAATCCAGATAATGTTCGTTTCACGTAAACGTTTACGATAACGATTTTGCTGGCTTGAATTCAAGCGCTGAGGTCCATTTTATTCTTCCCCCGATGCTGCTGAAAACTTTGCGCGAAGAGGTGTTGGACGCGAACCTGGAGTTGGTTCGCCGTGGCCTTGTACTTTATACCTTCGGCAACGTGAGCGGAATTGATCGCGGGCAAGGACTGGTTGCCATCAAGCCAAGCGGCGTACCTTATGAGGAACTCACGGCGGCGCAGATCGTGGTCTCCGATCTCAAAGGCACGATCGTTGACGGGAACCTTCGGCCTTCTTCCGACCTGGCGACTCATCTGGAGCTGTACAAACATTTCTCCGACATTGGCGGTGTAGCGCACACGCACTCGGAGTTTGCCACGGCGTGGGCCCAGGCAGAGACACCGATTCCCTGCTACGGGACCACGCATGCGGATTACTTTCACGGACCGGTTCCGGTGACCGAGCGGCTGAGCGGGTCGGAGATTGCGGGCGACTACGAACTCGAAACCGGTGTGGCGATCTGCCGGACATTTTCGGAAACCGATCCCAACGCGACTCCGGCGGTGCTGGTGGCCGGGCACGCTCCTTTTTGCTGGGGACCAAGCGCCGCGGAGGCGGCGCACAACGCGGTGATTCTGGAATATGTGGCGCGGGTGGCGTACCACACTCTGACGATTAATAGTGAATCCCGGCCGCTGACGCGCGAATTGCACGACAAGCATTTCTTGCGCAAGCACGGCCGCAATGCCTACTACGGACAGGTCAAAACGCAATGACTCTAGCCCTCGTCGCCTCGAGTTCGTCGAGCCTGGTTCATCTTCATCCGGTGGACATGGTCATAGTTGTTTTCTACTTTGCGCTGGTGCTGGCCATCGGCGTGTACCTGAAGGGACGGGCAAATACCGGCGAAGACTTCTTCATGGCCGGGCGCGAAATGACGGCGTGGGTTGCCGGCCTGAGTTTTCTCTCGGCCAATCTGGGCGCTCTCGAGTTGATGGGCTGGGCTGGGTCGGCGTATCAGTACGGCATTCTGGCCACCCACTGGTACTGGATCGGCGCCATTCCAGCCATGCTGTTTCTGGCGCTGGTGATGATGCCGTTCTATTACATCTCGAAGACGCACTCGGTGCCGGGATATTTGAAGCTGCGTTTCGGCGAACCGGCCCGAGCGCTCTCCGCGATTTCGTTCGCCTTTATGACCGTGCTGATGAGCGGCGTGAACATGTTCGCCATGGCGAAGGTGATGCAGATCGTGCTGGGATGGGACATCAATTTCAGCATTTGGGTATCGTCGCTCACGGTGGCGGTGTACGTCACACTCGGCGGATTGCGCTCGGCGATCTTTAATGAGGTGCTGCAGTTCTTCCTGATCTGGGCGGGTGCGCTGCTGATTCCCATCCTTGGGCTTTACGAAGCGGGAGGGTGGGGCAGCCTGAAGGTACTGATTGCACAGAGAGCGTCAGAACAATACGTTCACTTGTGGGCGGGTATGGGGTCGTTCAGCACCAATCCAATGGGTATTCACTGGACCGGTATTGTGTTTGGACTGGGGGCTGTGATTTCGATGGGCTACTGGACCACGGACTTCCTTGTGGTACAGCGTATTCTGGCGGCGAAGGACATTCGCAGCGCGGAGATGGCGCCGATTATTGGTGCCGGATTCAAGATGCTGGTGCCGATCATCGTGATCCTGCCGGGACTACTGGGACTGGGCGTGTTGCCGATGAAGCTGGTTCCGGAATCGGTGGCCACGGTGACTCACGGCTACAGTTACAACGACGTTCTCCCTCTCATGCTGGCGCGTTATTGCGGGCCAGGATTGCTAGGGCTTGGGATTACGGCGCTAATTGCCGGCTTCATGTCGGGGATGGCGGGGAACGTGAGCGCTTTCACGACCGTCTGGACCTATGACATTTACCGTCCGCTGATCAACAGCAATGGCAGCGACCACCACTACGTGAATATGGGACGCTGGACCACAATCATCGGCGTGTTGATCAGCGTGGGAACAGCGTATCTGGTGATGCGGTCGGCCAGCATCATGGACTACGTGCAGGCATTGTTCAGCTTCTTTATTGCGCCTCTGTTCGGCACGGTCATACTCGGAATGCTGTGGAAACGGGCAACAGGCCCCGGTGGATTCTGGGGATTGCTGTGCGGGACGCTTTCGTCGGTCAGCATGTGGGCGTGGGTGAAGGTCGATCCGACGGCCCTGCGGTATGTGGCGCTGTCGCCAGACGCCAAGACGCTGGCGCAGGATATGTATCAGGCGCTCTGGTCATTCATTGTCTGCGTGGTGGTGACCGTGGTGGTCAGCCTGGCGACAAAGCCACTACCTGACGGCGCATTGACCGGATTGGTCTACGGGCAGACGGAGATTCCGTCGGTCGGAGACGTGCCCCTGTATCAGAAACCGCTTTTTTGGGCGGCGATTGTGGCGGTTATTTTTGTGGTCCTCAACATTATTTTTTGGTAGGAGACCCTATGACGACGGGAAGTTCAGTTTCGATCTGGTTTTTCATCGGCCTGTCGCTGCTGGTAAATGGCTTATTAATCTTGGGCGCAGGAGTATATGAGTATGCCTATCCGCCAGCGCCGGAGATGCAGGTGGTGCTATTTCGCCTCCATGCCGGGGTGTGGTGGGGAGGCGTACTGACGCTGATAGGCGCCTTTTACTGCTGGCACTATGCTCCATCGCGCGCGCGCGGATAACAGGAATTTGCAATTCACCGGAGAGAGATTTTATGTCTGACAAGAAAATGACGATGGGCGTCATCATCGGGAACCGCGGATTTTTTCCCGGCGAGTTGGCGAAGGTGGGACGCGAAGAGATGATCCAGGCGCTGGCCAAGGCTGGCATGGATTGCGTGGTGCTCGGTCCCGAAGACAGCAGGTACGGAGCGGTGGAAACCCACGATGAAGCGAAGCGGTGCGCGGCTTTATTTCGGAAAAACAGCGAGCGCTTGGATGGAGTGATCGTCTCGTTGCCGAACTTTGGCGACGAGCGCGCGATTGCCGACACCATGCGGTTGGCCAAGCTGGATATCCCGGTACTGGTGCAGGCGACGCCGGATGACGCTAAGAAAATGACGATCCTGCATCGGCGGGACAGCTTTTGCGGCAAGATGTCGGCGTGCAACAACCTGCGGCAATACGGGATACCGTATTCGTTGACCCGGCTCCACACCGTGAGTCCGGACTCAGACGATTTCCAGAACGACCTGGCGTGGTTTGCCGCGGTGTGCCGCGTGGCCAACGGGATGCACAACTTGCGCGTGGGCAGCATCGGAGCGCGGCCGACTGCGTTCAATACGGTGCGCTACAGCGAGAAGTTACTCGAAGCGAATGGAATCTCCACGGAGACTCTCGACCTTTCGGAAGTCTTTGGACGCATCGCAAAGCTGAAAGACGATCATGTTGGAGTGCAGGAAAAGCTGGCCGACATTCGCAAGTACGTAACCACCAGCGGAGTGCCTGACGAGGCGCTGATCAAAATGGCGAAGCTCGGCTATGTGATCGATGACTGGATGAAATCAACCGATGTCAGGATCAGCGCGGTGCAGTGCTGGACCTCGATGGAGGAATATTTTGGCGTGGTTCCCTGCACCATCATGAGCATGATGAGCAATAATCTGTTTCCGGCGGCGTGCGAAGTGGACGTATGCGGAACGCTGAGCATGCACGCGCTGGCGCTGGCTTCGGAAACGCCGAGTGCGCTGCTCGACTGGAACAATAACTACGGAGACGATCCGGACAAGGCGGTCTGCTTTCATTGCAGCAACCTGCCCAAGCATTTCTTCCAGGACGTACGGATGGATTTCCAACAGATCATCGCTGGAACCGTGGGCAAGGACAATACGTTTGGAACGGTGGTCGGCAGAGTTAAAGCTGGGGCAATGAGTTTTGCGCGCTTCTCGACTGACGACACGGCTGGCGTGATTCGCGGATATGTTGGCCAGGGATCGTTTACCAACGATTCGCTGCATACGTTTGGGGGCGTGGGCGTGGTAAGGATTGACGAGTTACAGAAGCTGCTGCATTACATCTGCGAGAACGGATTTGAGCACCACGTCGCGGCGAATTTCTCGACCACAGCCGCCGCGGTGCACGAGGCTGCGGTGCGCTATCTCGGATGGCAGATGCACTGGCACGGGAATTGACACCTGGCCTCGTCTTCCTCAGCGGCCGCGCTTCAACGCTTGGACTGCGGGACCGATGCTCATTGACGCTCATCAGCATTTTTGGATATATCGGCCCGACGAGTATGGTTGGATCGACGATTCGATGGCTGCGCTGCGCCGTGATTTCCTACCAGGTGATCTCAAGCCCGAGCTGGTGGGCACGGGATTCCAGGGATCGGTTGCGGTGCAGGCGCGCCAGACCTTGGAAGAAACTCGGTGGCTTCTGGATCTGGCTGAGCAGTCACCGTCGATTTTTGGGGTGGTCGGATGGGTGGATTTACGATCGTCAGATGTGCGGGCGCAACTGAAGGAGTTTGCGAGAAATTCCAAGCTGGTGGGCATTCGCCACATCGTTCAGACAGAACCGGACGATCGCTTTCTAATGCGGTCGGAATTTCTGCGGGGTATTTCGGTGCTGGAAGAGTTCGATCTTGCGTACGACATCCTGATTTACACCAAGCATTTTCCTGTCGCGGCGGAGTTTGTGGCGCGGTTTCCGCGGCAGCGATTTGTGCTCGATCATCTGGCCAAACCGCCGATCAAGAGCGGAGAGATCGATTCGTGGACCGAGGGAATTCGACACCTGGCCGCGTTTCCGAACGTGTTCGCCAAGCTGTCTGGATTGGTGACCGAAGCTGACTGGAAGCATTGGAAGCCGGAGCAGATCACTCCCTATATCGATGGGGCCTTCGAAGCGTTCGGGCCGGACCGGCTGATGATTGGCTCGGATTGGCCGGTGTGTTTAGTGGCGGCGCCGTATGCGCGCGCAGTCGGAGTCGTGAGGGACTATGTTGTCCGAAAGAGACCGGAATGTCTCGACCGCGTATTCGGAGAAAATGCGAGACGGTTTTGGCGGCTGAAGACGGGCTGAGAGACATTCCATGGTGACGCGGAAGCGCTTTTAACCGCTAAGGCCGCAAAGAACAGCCGCGAAGTACGCGAAGACCATCTGCCTGGAGCGTTGCCCGCTCGGCTGACCCTTTGCGTCTTACAATGACCGCATCCATGCAGCGTTCGGTTCTTCAACTCGATTCGCGGGACAACGTTCTGATCGCCCTCACTGATTTGAAGAGTGGCGAAGGGATCGTGTTCAATGGGCGAACTTACACTCTGCCGAAAAGCGTTCCAGCGAAACACAAGGTCGCCACGCGGGGTCTTGGCGTTGGCGACGATGTCCTTATGTACGGCGTTCTGGTGGGCAGAGCGGTAAAGCCCATCGCTGCCGGGGAATTGCTGACAACGGGAAACATCCAGCATCAGGCTGCCGCGTTTCAGGAGCAGTTCGGCGAATTTCAGTGGACGGCCCCCGATGTTTCACGATGGATAGACCGGACGTTCCTGGGATATCGGCGATCTGATGGCCAAGTTGGCACGCGAAATTATTGGCTGGTTGTTCCGCTCGTCTTTTGCGAGAACAAAAACATTCAGGTTCTGAAGCAGGCGCTGGAAGAAGAACTGGGATTCGCCGCGCCTCAGATCTATCGCCAGCAGGTAGCCGAACTGGCGAAGTCTTATCGCGAAGGAAAGACGGATAGTTTGAGTGTTGCCGTCGCTTCGGACACAGGTCTGCCCCAGCACAGCCGTCTGTTCGAGCATGTCGACGGCATCCGTTTTCTGGTACACGAGGGCGGGTGCGGCGGCACACGGGAAGACTCCAACAACCTGTGCGGGTTGATCGCGGGCTACATCCATCATCCCAACGTGGCGGGCGCGACGGTACTGAGCCTGGGCTGCCAGAACGCGCAGATCGGAATTCTTCGGGAGGAAATTCGCAAACGTAATCCGAAGTTCGACAAGCCCTTGTTCATTCTTGAGCAGCAGCGCAGCGGCTCGGAAGCGGCGATGATGTCGGAAGCGATCTGCCAGACTTTTCAGGGGCTGGTAGAGGCCGACAAGGCCAGGAGAACTCCCGCAGCACTCTCGAATCTGTGTGTGGGATTGAAGTGCGGCGGGTCGGACGGATTCTCTGGCATCTCGGCGAATCCTGCCATCGGACATACCGCCGATCTGCTCGCGGCTTTGGGAGGTCGAACGATTCTGTCAGAGTTTCCGGAGTTGTGCGGCGTGGAGCAGGAACTGATCAATCGCGGCAAGAGTAAAGACGTGGGGAATCGGTTCATTCAATTGATGCGCGATTATGCCGTGCGGGCGGCTGCCGTGCGAGCTGGATTCGACATGAATCCTTCGCCGGGGAATATGCGCGACGGACTATTGACCGACGCCATGAAATCGGCGGGAGCGGCGAAGAAGGGCGGAACGTCTCCGGTGACCGCGGTGCTCGATTATCCTGAGTATTCGACTGAACCGGGACTGAATCTACAATGTACGCCGGGAAATGACGTAGAGTGCGTGACGGCGCAAGTGGGAGCGGGAGCCAGCGTAGTTTTGTTCACCAGCGGGCTTGGAACTCCGACGGGAAATCCGATTACGCCTGTGGTGAAGCTCTCCACTAATTCAATCCTCGCGGAACGGATGCACGACATCATCGACATTGACGCCGGCGCGATTGTGGCTGGGCAGAAAACGATTCAGCAGATGGGGGAGGACACTCTGGAACTAGTCATTCGGGTCGCGAGCGGAGAACTCCGGACCAAAGCTGAAGAGAAGGCGCAGGAGGATTTCATTCCCTGGAAGCGAGGGGTGTCGCTCTGAACACGGAAAACGGCAATGCCGCGAATTTTCGCCTTGACCACAAAGTGGCCGTGGTCACCGGCGGTGGGAGCGGGATTGGACAGGCGATCGCGTTGAGATTCGCGGCACACGGTGCGTTGGTTCGCGTGCTGGATGTGAACGAATCTGTCGCGGCTGCGACCTGCCAGCGGATTACGAATGCGGGAGGAACCGCATCGGCACATCTCTGCGATGTGACCAGCCAGGCAGATGTTAAAGCGACGTTTGACGAGCTTTTCCGCCTCGACAGCGTTCACATTCTTATTAATAACGCGGGCATTTCACACATCGGCACGGTGGAGAGCACGACCGAGGAAGACTTCGATCGGGTGGTTCGAGTGAATGTCAAAGGATTCTACAACTGCATGCACACCGTAGCCGGGCATATGAAGGAGAACGGGGGCGGGGTGATTCTAAACCTGGCATCGATCGCCGGATCGTCAGGGATCGCTGATCGTTTTGCCTATTCGATGAGCAAGGGCGCGGTGATCGCGATGACTTATTCCGTGGCGCGGGATTGCCTTGCCCACAACATCCGCTGCAATTGCATTTCGCCGGCGCGGGTGCACACGCCGTTTGTCGACGGTTATCTGCAAAAGAACTATCCCGGACGCGAGCAGGAAATGTTCGAGAAGCTGGCCAAGTCACAACCGATTGGAAGAATGGCGGAGCCGGCGGAAGTCGCGTCACTGGCTTTATTCTTATGCTCGGATGAGGCTGCGTTTATTACCGGCGTGGATTATCCGATCGATGGCGGTTTTTTTAATCTGCACGGCTAGCGCATGGACCTGCAACTCAAAGACAAGGTCGTGATTGTAACCGGCGGGGCCAAGGGAATTGGCGCAGCCATCGTGAGGACACTTGCTGGCGAGGGCGCGCTTCCAATGATTGTGGACCGCGATGGCGCGGCGGGCGCTCAACTGCGAAACGAGTTGCGAAAAAACGGAGCTGTTTGCGGGCTCGTCGCCGTCGACCTGGAGAGTGCTGATAATTGCGCGCAAGTGGTCAGGCGAACATTGAATGATTTTGGACGTATCGATGCTCTGGTGAATAACGCAGGGCGGAACGACAAAGTCGGCCTGGAACATGGCACTCCCGAAGAGTATGTCGCTTCGCTAAACCGCAATCTGGTTCATTACTACAACATGGCGCACTATGCGTTGCCGCACCTGAAAAGTTCGCGGGGAGCGATCGTCAACATCGGCTCGAAGACGGCGGTCACGGGACAGGGGAGCACTTCCGGATATGCGTCCTCCAAGGGCGCGGTCATGGCTCTCACTCGCGAATGGGCGGCGGAACTGCTGCCCTATGGCATTCGCGTCAACACGGTGGTCCCGGCCGAAGTCATGACTCCACTTTACCGGCAGTGGCTCGATACATTTCCGAATCCCGAAGAAAAACGGGCGATGATCTTATCTAAGATTCCTCTGGAGCAGCGCATGAGCACGGCGGAGGAGATCGCGGCGATGGTTGTGTTTCTGATTTCCGCGAGGTCCAGCCACACTACCGGCCAGCATTTGTTTGTGGACGGAGGCTACGTCCACCTGGATCGCGCACTGACGTAACAGTAGTCTCCCGCGCACAAAGAGGTCGAATGAAACGCCGATTCTGCCTGACCCTTGATCTGAAAAACGATCCCAAATTGATCGCCGAATACAAGCGCTATCACGAGAAGATATGGCCTGAGATTACGCGGAGCATCAAGCGCTCCGGCATTGAGGACATGGAAATCTATCTATTTGGGACCCGCATGTTCATGATCATGGAAGTGAGCGAAGAGTTTTCGTTCGAAATCAAGACGCGAGCTGATCAGCGCAATCCCAAAGTGCAAGAGTGGGAGAAGCTGATGAGTACGTTTCAACAAGCGCTGCCGGAAGCCCAACCCGGTGAGAAATGGCTTCTGATGGAACGCGTATTCAAATTGGAAGAATAGATCGTTGAGCCATCGGCGGACCTTAGATTGACGTCCGAGTGCTCGCCCAGTCTGCGCCAATCCCGTCCAAGTCTGCCCGTTTTAGAAGCACCTGCCAAGCTCTTCTGTGATGGGGCGTTTTCTGATCGTTCCTATAAGAAATTTGTATTGGACTGACTGAATTCACCGCATTTATCGTCGCGGATTGATTCGTGAGTGCTGTGCCGGCTTATGCCGCGGCGGACGTGTGTGGAAGCGCCGGGGCGTCAAAGAAATGCGATAGGAAGACAATCCTATCTCCACGCAAACAGGAGCGGTCAAACATGACGAAACGAGCAGGGTGGCGCTCTTTGCGCCTGTCGTTGGTATCCGCCAGCGCCGCAGTGGTTCTGGGGGCTGGGATGATGGTCGGGTTATCCACTCTAAGTTTTGCCGATGAGCCTAAGCCGGATCCGTCGGGAACAGCGACTGGGGACAAGACGACAGCGGTCGATGCCGCGGGCAATCCCTTTGTGGTGGCTGAGCCTACCGATAAGACGGCTCCCGACTACGCCAAGAACAAGAAGGATTTCGACGATTACCAGGCTCAAACCACGAAGGAACCTCTGGCAGTAAAACTTGCCGACGATGTGGGGCACGTCCGAGTAGCGACAAATTTCGCCTGGACGCTGAACACGGGATACCTCGTGCTGTTCATGCAGGCCGGCTTTGCCCTGCTCACGTGCGGACTGGTGCAAAAGAAAAACGCGGCGCATTTGATGATGCTGAACTTTGCGGCCTACGTGTTCGCTTTCCTCGCGTACTACGCCGTTGGATATGCGTTTCAGTTTGGTGCGGTCGCCATCAATGCGGCACCCACGAATCTTGGCGGGATTCCTACGCTCAATCACTTTCTCATTGGCAGCGGACAGTGGGGATTCGTAGGCGGGAAAGGTTTCTTTCTTGTAGGTCCGGCTTATGACAGCGCGAGCAATGTTCTCACGCTGTTCGAAGTCGTATTCATGGAGACGGCGGGGTACATCATTGTTGGTGCCATCTGCGAGCGCATCAGCTTCTGGGCGTTCGTGCTCTGCGAACTCTTTATCGGCGCGATTCTTTATCCGATCTCTGGCTGCTGGACGTGGGGCGGCGGATGGATGTCGCAGCTGGGATCGACGCTGAACCTCGGCCACGGTTATGTGGACTTCGCCGGGTCGACGGTGGTTCACGCGGTGGGGGGATTCGCCGCGATGGCGCTGGCGATTATTCTGGGGCCACGTCTTGGGAAGTATGGTCCAGGCGGGAAGATACGCGTCTTCCCCGCTCACAATATTGTTTACGTGGTGACGGGCACGTTCATCCTGCTGTTCGGATGGATGGGATTTAATCCGGGCTCGACGTTGGGTGCGACGGATCTGCGCATCTCCGTCGTCGCGGTCAACACGAATCTCGCGGCCGTCGCCGGATCGGCTGCGGCAATGATCATCTGGTATTTCCTGTTCGGGAAACCCGATATCACGATGGCGTGTAACGGAATGCTCGCTGGGCTGGTTGCGATTACGGCACCTTGCGCGTTCGTGTCTCCGACTTCGGCGACGATCATCGGGATTCTGGCCGGCTCTTTGGTTTGCGCTGGAGTTCTTTTCAACGACCGCGTTCTTAAGATCGATGATCCCTGCGGAGCAATTTCAGTACACGGATATTGCGGCTGGCTTGGAGCCGTCAGCGTGGGCATATTTGCCGATGGAGCTTACGGCGCGGGATGGAACGGAGTGGGTACATCGAGCTACCTGGGACACGCGGGTCAGGGCGTGACCGGACTTATTCACGGCGATACCCGGCAGTTCTTGTGTCAGCTCGGGGGAGCGACGCTGTACGCGCTTTGGGCATTCGGAGGAACGTTCGTGGTCTTCTGGTGCGTCAACAAGGTAAAGAACATGCGAGTCTCTCCGGAATCGGAAGAAGTAGGACTGGATGTTCCTGAGTTTGGTATGCCGGGTTACCCTGAAGATGCAGTGGTTCCGGCTCCTTACTGATTCCGGCGTCTGCTGACAGAGGGCTCTTTTATGTACGCTCGCCTTGACAGGATTCACCGGGCGCTGCCGGTGATCCTCGGCATTGTGACGCTCGTCGGTGTCGCCGTACTAATCACGTGGAACATCTTTCCCCGGCTCTTTCCGGTGAAGGCGCACGAACTTCTTGCGGCTTTTCCGCTGGTGATGATTGCTTGTGCTTATCTGGTTTACCAGGCAGCGCATCGGCCTCCAGCAGCGGAGTTCATTAAAGCGGTGCTCTTAGCCGCTGCTTTTCTCTTTTGGGCCGCCAACCAGTTCTGGCCGGCTCTGCCACAGGCTACATTCTTCAACGACATTGCGATCGCGCTGTTTGTCCTCGATGTGTTTCTGGTGATGATTGGCTGGCCGGCAGCCGCTCCGGACGAGTCCTTCGCGGAGACATATGGCGAACCGGAACAGCCTGCACCGCGCGTTTGAACCGCGCGGCGGGAATGCTCACTGCACTTCGATGCGCGTGGGTTGGACGACGACTTGCGCTTCCGGATTGTAGTAGTCGTAGAGAAGCGAAGGCGACGTAAGAGCGTTCATTCCATAGCGCGGACGGAAGGCGAACTCGAAATCCGTGCCTCCGGCTCTGGGCCACAGGTAGACGACGAGGCGGTCGGGGCGGATTTCATACTGGCTGATCTCCCAGGTATCGCCGGACATCGCCTTTTCCAGGGAGTCACGATCAACGACCACACCGGGCGGCAAACCGATTTCGGCAAGCAACATGCCGTAACCGCGGAAGCCGATGCGCTCGGCGTGGATCTTGCAGTGGATCGATTCATCGCGCTGGATCGTTGTGCGATCATAGTCGACGCGCAGCGACAGGGCATCGCTGTCACCGGTTCGGATTCCGGTCTTAGTTCCTGCGGAAGATTGATCCCATGGTATGTAGTAGCGCGCGACGGCCTGCGCGGATGCGCTCCTCGACTCGCCCGTTCGTGAAATTGAAATGTAGTTGCGCCCCGGCTTCAGGAACTTAGTCAGATCGATCTCCAGAGGACCGCTTACTTCATCGGGACGTGGCAATTTCACGCTGCCTGCTCTTTCGCCATTGACGTCGATTTCGGCGATGTTTGCGGCGTCGCTGGATGCACTCCGAGATTCGCGCTGAGGCGTGGTCAGCAGGAGAAATGATTCGAGAACGTTGATCGTGGTCTGGCCGGAATACCAGACTCCGTATCCATCTTTGTTCCGGATCAGGAAGATCAGGCCCTGTTCGACGGCCGCGTCCAGATTTGTCTTTTGACCGGCGGTCGCGGCAGCAGCCAGTGTCAAAGCTTGCACGGCGAGTGCGGTGGTCTCGACTTTTCCGGGCGTGCCCCAACCGTAGAACAGAGTGTTGCTCTCTAAAGCCCAGTAGGAAGAGTCACCCTGGCGATGAGCCATGGACGTGAGCCTCGCACTCGCCGCGCCTCCCAGCGATCTGTCGCCAGATTGAAAAGCCGACAGCGCGACCTGTGCGATGGCGTAGGGATCGTTCGAGGTTGTCCACTGGCTGCGCAGGTAGTCGAGTGCGCGATTCAACGCTCCTTCGACCGGAAGTGCGCCTGGGCGTGTTGGGACTTTCGACGGATTCGACTGGGCACTCTTCGCCAGCGCCAGCGCAACATACGCCGTCAGGCTGACACCGTCCTTCTTTCGTTCTTCCTGCCAACTGCCATTGGCTGCCTGTTGATGAAGCAGCCATTGCCGCGCGGCTTCGACGACGTCTGGATCGACTTCGACGAACTCGCGAGCATCGGTGAGGAAGCGTAGCGCGTATGCGGTCAACGCGAGATCGGGTTTCTCCCTGGTCCAGACGGAGATTCCGCCGTCCTCATGCTGGTACGACAAGAGTTGCGCATATCCCAGCCGGGCGAAGCGCAGAGCGGTTCGATAGGTTTGATCGGGGGACTTTCCTGCGTGCTTGTAGAGTCGCAAAAGCATTACGTTGGGATAGGTCGATGAGACGGTCTGCTCGCCGCATCCATAGGGGCGTTCGAGCAGGCTGCGTGAACTCTCGAGCACGTGCGCCATCAGGTTCGGATAGAGCTTGATCTCGCCCTGCACGGATCCGGGCATGGCGTAGTCGGGGATGTCGACGTCGAGCTTGATGTCGGCACCAGCCTCCCCTCCCCACAAGCGTGACGACGTAGCGGTGCGCGGCTCTCCGTTGGGATGAATGCGCAGCGGCTTCTCGATGGCATCGCCAGTCTCGTGATTCGCCGCGGTCACGCGTTGCTTCACGGCTCCGATGGAGCCGGTCACGCGGAAACGAAACAGCGCTTCATCCGACTCGCCCGCTGCTAACGATGTTTCGAGAGTCGCCGAGCTAAGGAGCTTGAACCAAGGCTCAGATTTCATTTCTACGTGCAGCGTCTGAGATTTTTCCAGGTAGTTACGCAGCACGACGGGCAACGCGATTTCATCGCCCTGGGTTAGAACCGATGGCGGCTCGTGCTCGATGAAGAAGGGCTGGAAAGTCTTGATGGCGCTGTCGAACAGACCGATCTGTCCGTCGACAGTCGAAGCGATCAATGACAGTTTCCAGTTGGTGATGCTGTCGGCAAACTTGAAGCGGAGGCGCGAGTTGCCGTGACGATCGGTCTCGAGCAAGGGCTCCCAGAGCAGAGTCTCAGGGAAAAACTCGCGCAGTCGCGGCGTCGCTACTGCGCCGCCGGAGGCGGTTTGAGGGCTGGAACGGCTCACCGAGGTCACCTCTGAAGATTCCGTCATCACAGTCACCGCTTCGCCCGTAACTTCGACCGCCTCCATGGCTGAACCGATGCTTAACCTCAGATTCAATTCGGTTGTACCGAGGCTCTTCACCGGTACACGGTTCACTACGGCGCTGCGGAAACCTGCCGCCGCCGCCGTTATCGTATAGAGCCCGGTGGGAAGATTGCGCAGGGTGTAGCGTCCAACCGAATCGCTGGTCGCTTCGAAGGAAACCTGGTCATACAGTTGCGCTGTGATTTTGGCATTAGCCACGACTGCACCAGAGGGGTCGGTCACCACGCCCGTGATCGCGCCCGAACCTCCGCTGAGGGGGACTGCCCCGGGAGTTGGTGAAGGCCCGAGCATGGTGCTGTTCTGTTTCGCAATCTCGCGGGAGAAAACGGCCAGCTCAAAGTCGTCAGAGTTGTGCGGGATGCCATCTGCGCCCGGGCTGTAGAGGTGAATGAATGCAAATTCCTGAGTCTCCGGCTGAACTGTCGTGCGGCTCTGACCGCTTGTACTCTCTCGTTCTACCTGGCTGTAGTCCGTAACGATTCGATCTGCGAAGCGCGCTTGCGTGTCGAAGACAAGCCAAGCATGGCGTCCCCAGGCATCGACCAGCAGGTCGCGCGAGATGTGCGCATCGTCAAGCATTTTGTAGAAATCAGCCTCGTTCTGCGGAAAGCTCTTGGTCGCCGCGAACTGTCGCGCCAAAGCGGCATCGATTTTGACCGCGGTATCGCTGAAGTAGTCGCTGAAGTCGGTCCAGACCGGGAAGTCGTCGGACGTTGGGCTGGTCTCGAGTTTTCCGTCAGGGCCGCCGCTCATCACGGTCAACGTGTAGCGGGAGTTGCTGACGCCGAACTGCGGCAAGTACGGTTGTCCCCAGGGATCGCGGAGGGCGTTCCACTGGATTCCGCTTTTCGACAGTTCAGTGCTTAGCGTTTGGAAGTCGCGGATGTAGCCTCCGGTGAGATCGTGATACTGCAACATGATTTTCCTGATCGCTTCCGCGGTCGGACGGAAATACCAGCGCTCCATGCTAAGAGCCGGAACATCGTCTGCCGTGCCAAATCTCTTGTCGGGACCCAGGCTCACTAAATCCAGCGCCGCGAAGCCCTGATGGATCGAGAACTTGGGAACAAACCGGGAGTTCCAGGGATCGAGAACTTTGTCGAAGTCGACTCCCTGCTCGCTGAGCATGCGCCGCAACGATTCTTCGTCGTGCGGGTAACTCATGCCCTTGTCATACACTTCGTCGAGTGCCTTCCTGATTGGAGCGACTTCGCTGTCGAGAAGCTTGCGGAATGCGGAGCCTATGCCATCTGGATAATCGACGCCACCGAAAACCAGGGGATCGATCCCGCCGCGATTCATGAACAAGACTTCGGCGGCGAGTTGCAAGTCGGCGGCGAACGGCTCCGACACGTCGAGGTGATCGAGGTCTTCGCGCTTGAGCCCGCCGATCTCGGTGGGAGCGTACCAATAGCTGCGGAAGGAGCCATAAAATCCGTAGCTGCGGCTGCCGCCGAATTCGGCGTCGGTGCGGGCACGCTCTTCGACAGCCTCATCGAAGATGACGCTGCCGAGCGTGGCTTCCACCGGAGCACCGCTGGAGCCGCGAACGTGCAGATCGAGCACTGCATCGTCTCCAGGGCGGTAAGTGGCATGGTCGAACTTCGCAGTCACTTTCAACGCTGGATCATGCGGGTAAAGGACGGTGCGCGTCCCGATGGGAATGTCATACCGGCTCGCACCCTCGAACGGCGAATACGCGGCGAGGGTCAGTTCGCCCTGGAAATCAGGCAAGTAGGGCAGAACGACGTAAGCATGGCCGTTGTGCACATGGACCGGCTGGGACTGGAGGATTTGGCCGTCGCGCAGAATATCCAGCAGTAAATTCGCATCCCTGCGGTTAGTGTAGAGGTCGACATCGACCGGCTCGTCGGGACGATAGAGAGCGTGGCCGGTTGCGACCTGGATGGTCAGGCGATCGCCGACATCCCAGAAATCCTGAGTCTCGCGGCCGTGCCTGCCGTGTTGATCGTTGGCTTCGAGAACCAGCCGAGCCGTGGGCCGACCGCTTTGGGCCGGCGGCGGTGGAGGCAGGTTGAGTCCGCGAACTTTCGCCACACCGTAGCGATTAGTCTTTACGCTGCGCAGGAATGCTCCGGCCTTGTCGTCGTCTGGCGAACCCAGATAGATGGCTACATCGCACTGCGCCGGCGAGCCATCCGCATAAGAGGCGGAAACGTAGAACTCAAGCGGGAGTTGGGCGACAGAGTTCGAAGCCTCGACTATGTAGAGGTGAATCGGATCGCGGCTCACGCGCAGCCGAAAACGACGTTGCTCGGTCTTGCGGGTGGAGGGATCGGTAAAGTACGCGGCGTAATCCAAATCGCGGAAGCGCGCGTAGCCCTGTTCTAGATCCTCCTGGTCGTCGGACAGATTGATGTTGGCGAGAAACTTTCCGGCGGCATCGGTTTCGCCCTCCCACTTTTTCTCCTCCTCCGTATCCCAGCGTTGCGTTTTGAAGTTCCAGCGATGATCAGTCTCGCGCGCGACCTTGACGTGGCCCCTCGTGACCGGCTTGCCGAACAAGTAATCGGCGCTGACGCTGACCGCGGCATTTTGCCCCGGAAGGTAGTAACCGCGATCTGTAGCGACGTTTACCGTGAACGTGGGTAAGTCATAGCGGCTGATGCGGATGGTCTGTAGTATCTGCTCGTCATTGGTGTCGTCATCGGCGCTGCCGATCTTGATCGCGTACTCGCCCAGCTTCAAGTGCTCGGGAATCTCCCAGTCAGCGCGGGCTACACCGAAACGCGAGGTCTCAGCCGTGGCGCGGAAGGCAAGCGTCTGCTCTTGATCTTCGATAGTGAAAGTGACGGGCTTCTTCGCGGCCGCGTGGCGAGTCCAGTCCTGCAAGAGCGTGCGAATGTGCACGACCTGCCCGGGCTGATACAGAGGCTTGTCGGTCGTGGTGAAGAAGCGCGGATGAACGTCGAAGTCAACCGTGTCATTCGCCTCGCGGACCACCTGCCCCTTACGCGCGACCACCGTCAGAGTGGCAGACGAACCCCAGGCCTCGGTCATTGGAATTTTGAAGTCGAACTGGGCGTATCCATGAATGTTAGTGACAGAATCCAGCTTGAGGACTGCGTCTTCTTCATCCGATTCGAGTTGCGCCGAGAGTTGTACTCCGGCCATAGGAAGAAGCAGGGATAGCGATTGGGCGTACACGCGCACGCGAAACGGCATGCCGGGAACGGTCCGCCTCGAGGCCACGATCTTGAGATCGAAAATGCCGTCGGCCTTCGCAGCCAGCCCCAGAATGCCCTCGGCGGCCGCCGACCCCGCCTGCGCAGGGACAACGTGATACCGGACCCGGTACCAGATCGACGCATTCCATTCGTCCGGTTTCTGAGTCCAGCCGCGCAGGGGGACAGAAATCTGATTGAGCCCGGAATGCAGATGGGCCTCGATTTCGCCGCTCGCGCGGACTGAGTCGGCCGGGTCGATGAGTTCCGCGCGAACTGATGCTCTCGTTTCCGTGCCGGGATTCTCGATCGCAAAGACTGGTGTGATGACTTCGTCGGCAGAATGAATTTGACTGTGCGATTCGTCAACGGTGATTTCAGTTCGGCGGGACTGCGCTTTCGCGCAAGCCGATCCGACAACGCAAATCCATAACGCCGCTAGCCGGGTCCATCCCATGGCGCACCGAGGACGGCACAACTCTATACCGAATCGCTGATCAGGGTCACGCTTATTGGACGGCCTCTTGTCGCAGGCTCTGAGTAGGGCAGCACTCCAGAAGCGCAACGACTGTTGGATTCGGAACACCGTGGCATTCGCCAGGGCTAGAGCGTGCGGAAGCGCTCTTTCACTTCGCGGACGAAATCCACGAAACGGGGCTGGGTAATGATCTGGGGATGCCAGCAGAGGTCGCGTTCAATCAAATCGTAGGTCTCGACGATGTGCGAACCGGGTAAGGGATTGCCTTTCGCGTCGTGATCCCGGCCCATCAGCCAGAGGTGGTCGGCGACGGCGGCGGCAGCGGTAATGTCGTGCGTGACGACGATGATGGTATTGAGTTCATCCATGTTCGCGACTTTCTGGATCAGTTCGCTGGTTTTTTCCAGCATGAGCAGGTCGAGACCGCTGAAGGGTTCGTCCATCAACAGGAAGTGATCGGAGCAAAGGATTTGCTGGATGATGGCGCAACGCTGGCGCTGTCCACCGGATAACTGCACCGGGTAGAGGCGGGCCTTGTCGATCAGTTCGAAATCGGTGAGATATTGGATAACTTTTTCGCGAGCCGCCTTGTCGTCTTTCTCCTTTTGACCCGCAGCAAGCAGCAGATTCGACATCACGGTGCGATGCTCGAATAAAGGATAGTCCTGAGCAACGACGCCCACCTCGCCCGCCTGCACCGGGCGGTCCATGCCATTGATGCTGACCCGGCCGGAGGTCGGCTTATTCAAGCCCGCGATGATGCGGAACAATTGCGTTTTGCCGATGCCGCTGGGGCCAAGGAATCCCACGACCTGCCCTTGCACGCGGCCGGGGCTGATGATGTCTTTGATTTCGGCGCTAACGTGTTTGAGGATCGGACGCCCATCGTATTCGAGGGAGACGTCCTCCACCTTTAGCAGCGTTTTTCCGTAGCTGTACTCTCCCGCCATGTCGTTTTCTTACTTTCGTTCCAGAACCAGATCCGCGTAGGGACAGAAAACCTCGCGCAACAAGCCAATGCCATAGTCCTGCGCCAAGCCGAGCACAAGAATCGTCAGCTGAATCGCGAACACCGCACTCAGGTGGAAATGCTTGTTCTGATTGAGCAGCATCGCGCCCACTCCACCTTCGGAGCGCGAAATGCCCTCGACCATGGTGAGCATCATCCAGCCCATGGCCGCGTTCTGACGGAGTACTTCAAAAGCTTTGTCGGCCTGGCCCAGTATTACGACCTCATAGACGACGCGCCATTCGCCCATTCGCAACGTGCGCGCCAGGTCGTACTTTTCTTTCGGAATGCTGGCTACTACCTCGGCCATGCCGGTGACGAAGAACACTGACACTGAGAAGACCAGCAGAAACAATTTCAATTCATGTCCGGTGGTCGCCATCAGGGTGAAGAAAAAGGTCAGGCCCACCATGGAGAGGAAACGCAGCTTGCTAAGCAGAGTGACGATCGGCCGAAAGAAAGGAATGACCGTGAGGTAAGCCATCCCGAGCGAGAGCAACGTCGCGAGCGCGATGGCCTCAAGGTTCAGGTAGAAGCTGGTGATCAGCTCGCCCCCCAGGCCCTCATTCCACATTTCGCCCAGTGCCTGAAACACTTCCTTCGGCTTGGGCAGGAAGACGGTAGGCGAGAAGACCCAGATGAAAAACAGCATCAGCAGCTGGAATCCAACCAGCCACCGCACCGTTTGTTTCGAGATCACCCGGTTGGGCGACAGGACATCAAGCGCTTGATTCATCCGTGCTTGCCTTTGTCAGTCCGAGGAACCGGCTTTCCGCTGCTGCGGGCGGACAGCAGATTCCTCGTCTTCCGCGAAACGACAATCTTCATTTAAGGTTGAGCGTTTAACTGCCGAGCAGTGTGATTTCCACGCGGCGGTTGGCGGCCTTGCCCGCAACCGTCTCATTGGTCGCAACCGGATTCTGTGAACCGTGACCGGCAATCTTGAAACGATTGTCGGGGAAGTTGCGCGGTGCGTGCTTCTGCAGCCAGTCCTTGACCGCAGCGGCACGCGCATCCGAGAGCGCCTGATTCACTCCCTCGCTTCCTGTGTTGTCGGTGTAGCCATCAACCTGAATGAACAGGCCGGTAATGGCAAGAGAGTCCTTCAGTTCCGACATGGTCCGCACACCTTCGGTCGTGAAGGTTGCCTTGCCGGTGTCAAAATTAATGGAGTACGAACGTTTCGATACGACCGGTCCGGTCTCGTTGGCAGCATATTGTGGAGCCTCACCCTCGGCGCCACCACTGCTCATGCGCGCCTGCGCACCGGTAATAAACGATTTGTCTTCAATATCTTTCACATCTGGGATGGGCGTGTCCTTGAACAGCGCAGGATATTGCTGGGTCGCGATGTTCGCGAACACGGTATATGTCGAGCGGAAGTTATCGTTGGTGCCCGGTTCAAGGCCGAACAGAATCAGGTTGTCGGCGAGGTTGTTGACCGTGGAGCCGCCAAGGTCAACTTTGAGCCCCTGCGCATCGGTTTCGGTCACGCCTTTGTAGTACTTGTACCAGTAGGCTTCATCCTGATCGTTGTAGACCTTGGCGCTGATGGCGGAAGCTTTGTGCAGCACCTGATCGAAGGCCTTCACTTGATCGCCGGCTTCGAAGGTCGCTGCCAGCATGCCCTCAATCTCGGCGCGATTGCGCTCGAGAAAGTTCTTCGGACCGAGAACCACGGCCGGCATCTGCGAACGATATTGCTTCGAGCTGACGACTTTGATCAAGCCGCCCTTACCCTTGGCAATTGTCACGTCGCCCGGAGTCCAGGTCACGACTGCGTTCACGCACACGTGCTTGGTTTCTCCGGTAAGATGTCCGTCCTTCACGACTTTGCGATCGTCGCATTTGCCGGCAACGTAGTCGGCTGCAGCCACGTTGTAGTCGGAGGCATTGATCCAATTGACGGCGTCCGGATCCCAGGTTTTCTCATCGGGATTGTTCTTGATGCTGTTGTCGCCTTCCCACTTCTGCGCGATGTTCCAGTCGCCGTCGCGCAGCACGCCTTCGACTAACAGGCCTTTCGCAGCTTGCGGATTGCTCTTCACTTCCGGCGGGGCCATGAGCGAGTCTTCGCCGCGGCTGTAACCGGTCGCGCCGATTACCTTGGCCTGATACTCGTTCCCGAGCTTCTTCAATTGGGGGTTCACTGCGGCGAGAAATTGTCCCGAGCCATCGCCCATGATGACGACGAAGTTCGCGCCGTTCGAACACTGTGCCGAACCGCTGGAGATCTCACGGGCGCAGGCGATAAGATCTTCCTGCATTTTGCCGGTGTCATCCTGGCGGATGAGTGCGAGGTTCACGCCGTGCTTTTCCATGAGCGAGCCCTTGGTGGTACTCGCTCCGCCATTGGCGTAAATCATGTTGATCTGCGCGTTCCACTCCCAGATTTCGCCGCGGATTAAAGTTGCGGGTATGCTGGCGGCCGTCGAACTGGGAAGCGCCACTGGATCTACGTTTTGCACCAGAGCTTCCTTAACATCCGGCAAGGCCGCCTTCTCCGGTACGAGCGCTTTCATCACGCCGGGAGTGGGAATCCAGCCAAGTTCTGCGGCCTTGCGCAGTCCGAACACAAAGACCCCTACGAGCAGAATGATCAGGATAACTTTTGGGCCAGTTTTGAGATGTGCCATGCCTTGCGTTTCCTCCCCGTGTACAGCTGTTACTTAGAAACCTACTTGAACATGTCCCCGTAATCGCCTGCGCTCTTCGCGGCAGGTGGTGCCTCGCCCGTCTTTTGGACGGGAACCGGCACCGGAGCTGCGGTTGCTCCCGGCAACAGAAATGCTGTGTCGGGTGCGCCTGAAGTCAACAGCTTCTGCTCGTAGGCATCGAGTTTCTCGAGCGCCTCGGTTTCGACCGCGCCGTTTTCCAGATCGATAGTGTCCATGAAATTCTGCGCCAGTCGCTGGAAGTCTTCCATCTCGCCTAATTTGCGGCCGGCTTCTTCGGCGAGATGCTCCATGGTCTGGTTATAGAGCTCTTTTTCGTCGCCGGTGCCTTTGATTACAGCGAGCGCCGTACGGTAAGCGCGATAGGCCGCGTTGATCGTTTTGTACTCGATCTCGGCTTGCTTGACTTCGTTGTCGGTGTCCTCGATGTAGAAGTCGATGTGGACTGCCCACTTACTCAGCAGGTCATAGATGTTTTGCAGCTTGCTGAGCAGTTGCTGATAGCTCAGGTTCGACTTCTGGAGGCGCCCGGCCTGATTGGCCTTGGCTTTCATCTGGAGCGCCATGCGGAGCTGCTCGTTCTGATCGGCGGTGGCGGTCGCGAGCTTCTTGGCGTGAGCAGCCAGGCGCATGTTTTCGTTCGCCAGTGCCTGATTCTTGTCGATGACGTTCTTCAGATACTGGATCTGCCCGCTGACGTTCGATATCTGCTGCGACATGACGTCGCGGCGCTTGCGCATCTGCGACAAATGGTCTTTGAGGATGCCGATGGGATCGATGTTGATGATCAGCCCAGTGATCCAGCGCATCACCAGACGAAAAAGCAGATGCGTGCGGCTGCTAAAAATGACGAACAAAACCGCCGCCAGCATCGCCGCCAGATAAACCATGTGCAGTGTGTCGGCGAGCATGGAAACGATGAAGGGCACGATCTGGGCCCAACCGTAAACCGCCGCTGCCGCGGCGAGCACGATGAAGATCATTCCGGTCTTGCCCTCGGGGCGCGACCAGAAAGATTTCAATTCATCGCCGAGATTGGTAGGAGTAGATGGCGTTATGCTCATGGGGCTTTATCCTTGAATCTCTTGTCTAAGAGTTCTTATCCCTGGAGAAGGCTGAGGTACTTGGCCTTCTCCTGATCGATCTCAAGAGCGCGCCGCTGGGCCGCGATGGTGAACTGCGACTCGGCGCGCTGAATCTTGCCCTGCGCCGCAACCAGTTCGGTGGTGACTTCCGAGAGCCGCTGCTGGAGTTGAGCAATCTCTTTCTGCTTCTGCGCGATCGCGTCGGTGACATCCTGCACTTTTTTTTGCCGATCGGTGATTTCGCGTTGCTTAGTGGCCTCGGCGGAAGCGGCGAAGGATTCCTGCTCGTTCTGCAGCGCGACTTTCAGACCGTCAAAAGTGGCGAGAATCTTTTCCTGCGAAAGACCTTCCTGCGCCTTGGCCTGAACCACCGCGGTCTTGAACTTGGTACGCTCATCGAGCGAAGGAATTGCCGCAAGCGGGTCGAGGTATTTATGAATCGTGGCGAAGACCTGGGTCGCTTCGAAATTCGTCTTCGCCAGAATCCGCTGGTAGCAGTGCTCCGTCTCTTCGCTCATGGGCTGGCGACTCATCGTCTGATAAGCCCCGCTGTCTGTCGAAGCGGGCGCGACCGGTACAGCAACGACCGGCGCGGCTTCCGTGTGAGGCTGGGGCTGAGGATGCGTTTGCGTTTGCCCTTCCGGTTTGGGGTCGTCGTCTTCGATGATGACGTGCTTTATGCCGTCAATAAACTTATTGCTCATGTCTTGTGCTCCACTATCTGCTACGTACACTTCCGCCGGAGAGTTCCCTGGCGACACGTCCACTCTTTCTTCGTTTGTCCGTATGTTACTGAAAATGACCGCCTTGGTATAGCGTCACGTGGGATGGGTGCCTGCTCGATTAATGGCTACCCATGGCGCAAGGCGTGAAGCCCGCGGCGGGTACCACACAGGATGCTATGTCCTGAGACGGGTGATGTCAACGGCAGGATGTATGCGGGATATTGCACTTCGCAAAGTGATTTTGCAGAAATCCAGCGGCGGTGGCTACTCGCTTTGCTTCGGAGGGTGGGGGCGGAGGGAGCGGGCAACTAAAACCAAGCCTCCGACCAGAAGAATCAGCATCACCATGGTTTCAAAAAGACTGGTCGGCTGAAAATAAATGTGCATGTTGGCAATAATACCGCCGAAGATGAACAGGGCTCCGGCCACGGTCAGCAGCCATCCGATGACGCTCTTGCCGTTCCAGAACAAAATTCCTACCCCAAACAACATGGGCAGAAGTGTGATACCGAAACTGCTGCCTCCCCAGAAACTCCAGTAAGAACCCATCACGGTGACTTTGTGAGTGATGAGGAAGCCGCCGAGGCAGGCCATGGCAAAACCCAGCAGGAACTGGCCGAGCCCTCCCGGGGATCCGCCTACGTCGCCAAGAGAACGGTTGTCCATGAGCGGAAGCATAGCATTTGTCGCTCCCCCCTGTAACGGCAATCGGTAACTACAATTATTCGCATGAAGATGTTCGAGTCTCAAGCGCGGGCTGAGGCGAAACGACCTTCATCCAGGCAAGAGCAAGCCGGAGGTCTCATCGTCGGGTATCTTCACTAGCGTGATTTTCTTCCTTAATATTCCAATTGGAATCACACGGGTTTGATCCTCGTTTATCTGCATTTGCCGGACTACCGCGAAGAGCAGACTCCTCCGCTGGATGGTCGTACGTGTGGCAGATTGCCAAGCAGGAATTCGTGCGCAGGGACTCACCCAACACACGCTGGGAGATAAATCCATCGAAGGCGCGGCGCGGACCTCCAACTTGACCGAAGCTTGGGAGTGCTTCAACCGTGGGAGTCGGCACAGTAGGCGACCGATGGAGAGACAATCTTCGTACATGAATCAGGCCACGGCGGCGACAGGATTGGGAGGACTCTGTATCCAACCTTGAGTCGCGCGCACGATGTTTAAGCACTGCGCGCCAAGGACGAGAAGCGCGTCGTTGCGATGCGACGTCCTTACCAGGTAGTAGTCGTCTCCCACCTGGCTCAGCAGGTAATTAAATATCTTCACCAGCGTCCGATACTTCTTGACCCAATCGACGCATGCGTCGGTGTTGTGATATTTCTCCAGGTGGTCGCCCACACTGAACCATGTGTGGCCCTTGTTCTCCCGGCTACGGCGCCACTCAGCAGCAGTCCAGAGCTCAGTTTTTTTCAGGGCTTCCACACTATATGTAAGCTTCTGTTTCCAGGGCACAAGCTGGCGGAACTCGAAGCGCGCCGACTTGGCGTTCAGGTCCACGATCGCGGCGCGAAGTTTCACGGCATAGTCGGCGACTTCGTTGGGCAGGACATAGAAATGAGAGTTCGGCTGTTTCGAGAATGCATCGCCGCCGCCATTCGCGAGCGCGCGCATGGCAATCCCGGCACAACTTCTCGTACTACTGATCATCCGGTACTCGGCGAAGTCCTGATCGCGATAATCCTCGAACCACGTCCACATTCTTGAACAATTGACTCCCCAGTAACGATTGGCGGCGCCCAACGCGGGAACGGAAACCACAAGGTCTGGCTCTTTGACCCACTCGTCCTTGCTGGCATCCTTTCGGCCATACGTTTTGCCTGACTGAATCTGCCCAGGCTGCGGCTTGTACGTGCCGTCCGCAAGATTTTCCTGGGATCTTGCCGAGATTTCGCAGTCCATGTCCTCCCAGAAAGTATTTTGTTCGCCTTCCATCCCCCGCTTCATGTCGGACTTCGATCCTACACCCGCTCCTGAGGGGAACCAGCTTATGTAACCGTGTCGATTGAAGCCTTGGTCAGCTTCCGAGAGATAAAACCAGCGGACCATGTTCGGGTTTTGCCAGATCCTGAGCTTTTCAATCTCGGCATTAATGCGTTGCACTTCTCTCTCGGCAGTCTTCTGCTTCTCCCGCAAGGTGCTGAGTTCGCCGGTCAACTTGATGTACTGGGCGCCTCCGGCGGGGCCGAGTTTCCGGATCTGTTCATTCTTGGCGTTCACGTCGTTGCCGCACAGCAGAAATTCGGTGCGGGCATCGATCAGTTCTCCACCCAATGACCTCATTTTGTCTTGCTGTTCCCGAATGTCGTCCTGACTCCAAATGGGCAGGTGGTCGGAGCGCAACATGATGGCCGCGTGACCGGGACGTCCTTTGCCGGTAACGATGGCCGCCGGGCCGTCATTGCGCCAGACCAGAGCCGTCGCTTCGTCTGCGGTGAGCTGGCGAACACGTGGAAGATCGGTTCGAAATACTTGCTTCATTGCAACCCTCCTGGGCAGCTTCAATCCTTTTTCGTGTTCGGTCGAGCGCCAGCGCACATTGAATTTGCGTGCGCCGGCAAGGCGTTCCGACGACTCATATCCACCGGGGATCTGGTACTGCGCGGTCCGAAATGGCCGCCAAACTGTATCTTAATTCGGGAGGCTCTGCAAGGCGGGGCGACGGAGTGCGTGATGCGGGAGGACGCGTTCAGATCAGGTAGGCATGGCGGAGGCAGTAGCCTTCCCCTATCACCACCCCACCCGCTCGACATTCGGGAGTAGCATTTTCTGCTTGAATGCGTAATACCCCGCAACGGTTTGGCCCATCTCTGCTTCCGCAGGCTTTCTTGCGCGTCAGATGTCTGTTTTGAGTGAAGTAAGCGGCACCTTAAACGCGCGACCGCAATCGGTGCAGACTCCAACGGCTGGAACGGTGCCTACGCGGAGATTGCGACTCACCACGTTCGAAGTTGCGTGAAATTCTAAAACCGCCCTACCAGGACTTGCAATCCTCTAGCCGGGTGTTACGCTCTTTGGCACCAACACATTCCGTGCCTCGGTCTGGGCGTCATGTGCAATTTGATCTTCGGAGGCGACATGCCAAACTCCACTAACCCTCCCGTCCTGTTATTTCCTGCTGCCCCCTCGATGCCCGAAACGTGCGTGCCGTGGCCGTTGTCATCAAAGACGTCGGAGGTGTAGTAGATCGTCGATATTCCGTAGCAGCCGTTCGTGCCATCGTCGACGCCGTTGCAGACGGCGGGATTGTGGAATAGGTTTGGAATGATGTCGGGGTGCGTATAATCGACGCCCGTGTCGATCGTGGCGACGATCACGCTCTCGCTGCCGGTGCTCAGATTCCAGGCCAGTGTCGCTCCGATGTCATCGCCGGCCGTGCCACCATCCTGTCCGGTGTTCAGCAGATTCCACATCTTCGGAAACAGAGGGTCATTGGGCGTTTCCAGGAAATGGACCGTGTAATCAGGCTCGGCGTATTCGACCTCCGGGCGCAGCCGGTAAGCTCGTAGCGCGGTGTTGACATCCAAACCCGCAGACAGACCCACCACTTCCAGATCTTTTACGGCGGCATACTCCTTGATAGAGCGGGTTCCCCAACGCGGCATGCACGGCTGTTCGTGCCGCTGCACTCACCGCCGGGTGAAACTTTACAAAGATCCGGTCAAGCGCATACTTGCCGTTTGAGATTACGGAGGTTTGGCCCGGACCAGGGGCCTGTTGTGGGAATGCGAGAGGAACAAACGACAGAACAGTCAGGAGTGCGGCGGGCCTCAACACCCGAAACAGTACATTGGGGGAACATTGAGATGTCACCCTTCTTAACACGCCCAAGAGTATCCTACGGAAGGGTTTTCAAATCAAGGCGCACCGGCCCGTCAACCGAGAATGATCGCGATCACTGGTGAATAGATGAAACTCGCGCCTGGAGCGCGGGTTTGAGCCTCCAGATGAAGTAGACAGGAAAAGGACCCGGAAGAAGCCGCGACAGAGGCCTAAAAAGACCGGGAAGGCAACTCGCAGCGACCGGGCCAAGAAATTGAAAGGGGGGCATCGTGGACAGCTGTTTTCTCCGTCTGGCGCTGGTTCCGCTCGCAGGATTCTCTTTCCTCCTATTCGCACTTGCGAGCTCTGAGGCGCAAGCCGCGCCCGGATGGTCTTTCGTAGAGCTCTATGCCTTAGGAACGAATCCCCATGACGGACTCCAGTCCCAGGCTGGATTATTCCGCGACAACTCCGGCAATCTCTACGGAACCACTATCTTCGGCGGCAACGGCAGCGGCTGTGACATCAATGTCTCCGGCTGCGGCGCTGTATTCAAAATTGATTCCAGCGGCAATGAAAGCACGCTCTACGCGTTCAACGGCGTCCACGATGGATGGAATCCCACCGGGCGCCTGATCGCGGACACCGCCGGCAACCTCTACGGCACCACGCAGTTCGGCGGCCTCTACGGTTATGGGACCGTCTTCAAGCTCGATTCCACCGGCAGCGAGACCATCCTGCACCACTTTCGCGGCGGATCGGACGGCGCCAACCCGAACGCAGGTATTGTGCAGGACACGGCGGGGAATTTCTATGGCACCACACGCTATGGCGGCCGTGGATGCAACAGCCAGGGCTGCGGAACGGTTTTCAAAATCAGCGCCAGCGGCCAGGAGACGATCCTTCATCGCTTTCTAGATGGGATGGACGGCGCCAATCCTCTGAGCGGTTTGGCGGTCGATTCTTCCGGCAACATCTATGGCACCGCGTGGGCTGGCGGCCTCTATAACTATGGAACCGTCTTTGAAATCAACCGCGGCGGGGAGGAAAAGATTCTGCATCACTTCGCCGCCGGCAGCGACGGTTCGAATCCGGTCGGCGGCGTAACCTTCGACCAAGCGGGGAATCTCTACGGAACCGCCTCCGGAGCGGGGACATCGCAGATCGGAATCGTATTCACCATCAATACCGCAGGTAAGGAAAGTGTTCTGTACACCTTCACGGGAAGTGCAGATGGCGCCTATTCCACCTCGCATCTCCTGGTGGACGCGGCGGGAAATATTTTCGGCATGGCATCGCAGGGAGTGGCGGGATGGGGCAGCATCTTCGAGATTTCGGGGGGCACATTCACCCTGCTGTACTACTTCAGCGGAACCCCGGTCGACGGAGGTCTTCCCGTCGGAGGGCTGACCATGGATTCCGCCGGCAATTTGTACGGTACTACTTCGTCCTGCACGTCGAACTGCTGGGGCACGGTCTTCGAGCTCCAGAAAACCAATTAGCGCGCGCACGGATCCGGTGCGAATGACGAAGTAACAATCAAGAAGTGAGAATGAAGAAGTGGGAGTCGAACACGCGATTCAGAGGCAGCATCATGCATAGTGGACGATACATTCCCGGTCGAGCAATTTTTCTTACGATTCTTCTCGGTATC
>Ga0070733_10000398_pt1 | contig 36241 bp, 33 predicted proteins | sample Coa_R1_9_FD_66450 | JGI IMG/M metagenome (GOLD analysis project Ga0070733, IMG submission 66450) | Surface soil microbial communities from Centralia Pennsylvania, which are recovering from an underground coalmine fire - Coalmine... | ecosystem: Environmental > Terrestrial > Soil > Unclassified ... | reverse complement strand
TTTTCTTCGTGCTGTTCGCCCTGGTCGTGTTCTTCGTGCCGACCCTGGGCGGACTGTTCCTTGAGGGGCCGAACTTCGAGGTGGCAAATCCCCTGTCCACGCCCGAGCATATTGCGCCGGTGTGGTACTTCACCCCGTTCTACGCAATCCTGCGTGCGGTACCGTCGCAGCGCGCGGGCGCGCTCCTGATGGGGATCGCGGTCATGTCATTCCTGTTCCTGCCGTGGCTGGATCGCTCACCGGTGAAGTCCATGCGCTACCGTGGCTGGATGTCGCGCACGGGGCTCACCCTGTTCGTGGTGTCGTTCATCGCACTCGGCTATCTCGGCCTGCAGCCCGCCGAAGGGCGTTACGTGGTGCTGGCGCGGATCTTCGCCTTCATTTATTTCGCGTATTTCTGGCTCATGCCGTTCTACACCCGCATCGATCCGGTGAAGCCAGTGCCTGAAAGGGTGACCTACCATGCGCACTGACATGCCGCGGTGGGCGGGGCCGCTGCTTGCCGCGCTGGCGTGGCTGGCCGTCGCCTGCATTCCGCTGGGCGCCTGGGCTGCGGACGAGGGCACAGAAGGCGCGGGCAAGCCGGGCGCGGACTGGCAGAGCTGGCGCGCGGGCAACGACGTCTCCGACCGCGCCTCGCTGCAGCGCGGCGCACGCAACTTCACGAGCTATTGCCTGGGGTGTCATTCGCTGAAGTACGAACGCTGGTCGCGGCTCGGCGAGGACCTCGCCATCCCGGGGAACCTGCTGCAGAAGGATCTGTTGCCGCCGGGGGAAAAGACCACCGACTACATCACGACCAGCATGCCCGCGAAGGACGCCGCAGACTGGTTCGGCAAGACCCCTCCTGACCTGTCGCTCATGGCGCGCGCGCGCAGTCGCGACTACCTGTACCAGTTCCTGATGACGTTTTACGTCGATCCGACGCGGCAGACCGGCGCTAACAACCTGCGCCTGCCAACGACCGCCATGCCGGACGTGCTGTCCGAGCTCGGCGGGCTGAAGGGGGCCGTGTTCAGGGACGTCGCTGCACCTGGTGAAGGCGGGCAGGTCGGCCAGACCCAGGTGTTCGATCACTTCGAGCCGCTGGTCGCCGGGCGCCTGAGTCCCGCCGAGTACCAGGCCTTCGTGCGCGACACGGTCAACTTCCTCGACTACGTGAGCGAGCCCACCCAGACGGCGCGGCGCGCGCTCGGCGTGTGGGTGGTGCTGTTCCTGCTGGTGTTCACCTGGTTTGCGTGGCTCATGAAGCGCGAATACTGGAAAGACGTCCACTGATCCTCGCCCTTGGGCGTGGCGAGGGTGCGCGAGCGGGAGCGGAAATTTGTCGAGCAGACGATCCATCATGACCCTGTTCTCCGCGCCCGATGACCCGTGGAGCCATCGCACGCGCATCGTGCTGGCTGAGAAGGGCATCAGCATCGATATCGTGAGCGTCGAGCCCGGACGCTTCCCCGAGGACCTGCTCGACCTGAATCCGTATCACAGCGTGCCCACGCTCGTGGACCGGGACCTGGTGCTGTACGACTCGCGGGTGATCATTGAATACCTCGACGAGCGCTTTCCGCATCCGCCGCTCATGCCCGTCGATCCGGTGTCGCGCGCGCAGTTCCGCCTGGCCCTGTATCGCATCGAGCGCGACTGGTACGGCATCGCGCGCCAGATCGACCAGGAGCCGGACAAGAAACAGACGGTGAAGCTGAAGAAAGTCCTGCGGGACACGATCCTGCAGAGCGCGGAGCTCTTCAAGGTCAAGCCGTACTTTCTCTCCGATGAGTTCTCGCTGGTGGATGCGACCATCGCGCCGCTGCTGTGGCGGCTGCCGCACTATGAGATCGAGCTGCCGCCCCAGGCACAGGCGATGGAGAAGTACGCGCAGCTGGTGTTTGCGCGCGCGGCATTTCGCGACAGCCTGTCCGAGCGCGAGCAGGAGATGCGGCTGCGCCCATGAGCAAGTTGTTACCCAAGCGGCCTTATCTGCTGCGCGCCATGCATGAATGGATTTCGGAGTGCGGCAACACACCGCACGTCATTGTGGACGCCGGTAACGCCAACGCCGAGGTGCCGCGCGCCTACGTCAAGGAGGGCAAGATCGTTCTCAACCTGAGCGAGGGTGCGACGCAGCGTCTGCGCCTGGGTAATGACGAAATCGAATTCGACGCGCGCTTTGCCGGCGTGATCCACCACGTGCGCTTCCCGGTGGGCGCGGTGCTCGGCATCTACGCGCGCGAGACCGGCGAGGGCATGGTGTTCTCGGAGGCTGACTTAGGCCCCGAGCCGCCGCCACGCCCAACCCAGGCCGAAGAGGGCGGCCCGCGCCGCCCGCAACTGAAAGTGGTCAAGTAGCCTCGCAACGGACGGGGTTCGCTTCTTGCGAACCCCGATGAGTCCTGCGCGCAGCGCATAAAAAAGGAGTCGGCCTGTAAGCCGGGTTCTGTCGAGGGCAATCATTCCTCTGCGATCCACGTCACCGTGAACCTCTAGCGGCCTACCCGGAAGCGCGCGCGGATCAGCGCTGTCTGCCGCCCTTGCGGACGTGAGACTGCTTCCCTATTTGGCCTTGCTCCAGGTGGGGTTTACCGTGCCGTCGTGTGTTGCCACCGACGCGGTGCGCTCTTACCGCACCGTTTCACCCTTGCCGGTCCCGTAAGGGACTTAGGCGGTCTGCTCTCTGTTGCACTTTCCGTGGGCTCGCGCCCCCCAGGCGTTACCTGGCACCCGATCCGCCGGAGCCCGGACTTTCCTCCACCCCAGGTTTTACCCTGAATGCAGCGACTGCCCGGCCGACTCCCGCGCGCACGATACGGGGGTGGTGGCCGAAGTCAAATATCGGCTGTGTACGCTGCGATTCTAGGGCGCCTCGTCCTCGCCCGCCGCGCCGCGGGTCGCGAGCGCATAGGCGGCTGCGCGGCTGGCGCCGGTCAGCTGCGCCGCGACGGCGGCCGCGCGCCCCGGCGGCAGCTCCTTCGAGAGAATGTCCACGGTGCGCCGCAACTGGTCCGCGTCAACGCTGTCCGCGGCGCCGCTCGCCGCGCCGTGCACGACCAGGGTGATCTCGCCACGCTGAAAATTCTCATCCGCGGCCGCGCGCATGGTGAGCTCCTGCAACGTGCCGCGGTAGAGCGTCTCGTGCAGCTTGGTGAGCTCGCGGGCGACTACGCCAAGGCGCTGGGCGCCGAATTCCGCCGCCATGTCGCTCAAAGTCGCAGCAATCCGGTGCGGCGCTTCGAAAAACACCAGCGTGCGCGCTTCGTGCGCCAGGCCCGCCAGCGCGGCGCGCCGTTGCGCTGCGCGCGCCGGCAGGAAACCCTCGAAGCAGAAACGGTCGGTCGGCAGGCCCGCGACCGCCAGCGCGGCCGTGATCGCCGACGGCCCCGGAATGGTGTGCACGGCAATGCCCGCCTGCGCGGCCCGCTGCACCAGCTGAAATCCCGGATCCGACAACAGCGGCGTGCCGGCATCACTGACGAGCGCCACGTTCTCGCCGGCCTCAAGACGTGCGATCAGTTGCGGCACACGCTGCGTTTCGTTGTGCCCGTGCAGCGAAATGAGCGGTTTGTCTATGCCGAAGGCCTTTAAGAGCGCCAGGGTGTGCCGCGTGTCTTCGGCGGCGATCACGTCCGCGGCCTCGAGCGCCGCGCGAGCGCGTGCGCTCAGGTCCGCGAGGTTGCCAATGGGTGTGGCGACGACTTGCAGCCCGCCCGGCGTCTTCACCACTATAATCTCCGTCTCACGCCGCGAAGGACTTGCGGCCCCAAGGGATCAAGCGGGCATCCTGCCCGCCAACGAGAGGCCGTTCAACCGATGCTCCCCGCCCCCCGGATGTTGCGCCTCGCCTTTATCCTTCTTGCGACCTGCGCCCTGGGCGGCTGCCCGAGCCTTGCGGAGCGGGGCGGCCCGCCGCCCTCACTCGACCGGGCGGCGGCGCTCGAAGCTCAAGGCGATGAGGCGGGCGCGGCGCGGGTTTACGAGGATCTCGCCGGGCAGAACAGCGGCGCCGATCGCAACGGCTACCTGCTGCGCGCGGCGCGCGCGTACCTGGCGGCGCGGCGCACCGATGACGCCGCGCGCGCGCTCGCCTCGACCGGGTCGCCGCTGTCGGCGGAGCAGCTCGCCGAACGCTCACGGCTGAACGCCCAGCTCGCCCGCGAGCAGGCGGCCGCGCACACGGCGGCACCGGGGGCCCTGGATCACGCCGTGGCGAACGCGGCTGAGCGCGAGGCGCACATTGCACTGCTCCTGCCCGTCACGGGCCGCGCCGCGGCGCCTGCGCTCAGTGTGCGCGAGGGCTTCATGACCGCCTTCTACCAGACCCCGATCGCGCAGCGCGTACCGCTGCGGGTCTACGACACCGGCGTCGTCAGTGTTGCCGACGCGCTCAACGCTGCGATCCGCGCCGGCGCCGAGTTCATCGTCGGTCCCCTGACGCGCGAGGAGGTCACGGCTGCTGCCGATACGCCCGCACGCCATGTGCCGCTCCTGGCCCTTAATTTCCTGCCCGCGGAGCGCGTAGCTCCAGCGCAGTTCTACCAGTACGCCTTGTCGCCGGAGGACGAGGCGCGGCTGGTAGCGCAACGGGTGCTGCAGGACCACCACGCCCGCGGCGTCGCGATCGTGCCCGCCGGGGACTGGGGCACGCGGGTCTTGAGCGCATTCCGGCAGGAGCTGACCGCCGGAGGCGGCGAGCTCATCGGCAGTGAGATAATCGATACCGCGCGCACGGATTTCTCGAGCTCGATCACCAGCTTGCTGCGCATCAGCGACAGCACCGCGCGGGCACGGCGGCTGGAAGCGCTGCTCGGCACCAAGCTGGTATTCGAGCCGCGGCGCCGCGCCGACATCGGCTTCATTTTTGCGCCCGCGCAGGCCAACATCGAACGACTGTTGCGTCCGCAACTACGCTTTCACTACGCCGGCGACATCGCGACCTATGCTACCTCCGATGCGTTCGAGCCCGACCCGCGCGCCAACGAGGACCTCGAGGGCCTGATGTTTCCCGATATGCCGTGGATGCTGGGCGGGGATCTCGCGGACGCCGTGCGCAGTGCCGCGCATGACGCCTGGCCCACGGGCGGCCCGCATCGCGGGCGCCTGTTCGCCTTCGGCTTCGATGCCTACCGCCTCGCCGTGGCGCTGCGCAACCCCGGCGTTGCCGCCAACCTCAGCATCGACGGGCTCACCGGCAGGCTGACTCTCGATGCCGAGCGCCATGTGCGTCGCGAACTGGTGTGGGCGCAGCTGCACAACGGCGAGTTGCACCTGCTGCCCGCGGCCGCACAGCAATCCGATTGATTCCAACATAACACTAACATGGAGCACGGATGCCCAGCGGCCGGCAACACACTGGGCGACGCGCGGAGGAACTGGCGGCGCAGTTCCTGCGCGCGCAGGGTCTGCAGATCCTGCAACGCAACTACCGCCGCCGGCTTGGGGAGCTGGACATCGTGGCGCGTGGGCCGGACGTGTTGGTTGTTGCCGAAGTGCGCAGCCGCGCATCGGATGCCTTCGGCGGCGCCGCCGCCAGTGTTGGTTGGCGCAAGCGTCAACGCATCACGCGCGCCGCGCTCGCGCTGTTACAACAACAGCGTGAGTTAGCGTGCCTGCCGGTGCGCTTCGATATCCTGATCGTGAGGGATCCGTTGGGCCCCACCCCCAGGATCGAGTGGCTCCGGCACGCATTTGAGGCCTCCTGAGACTCCCACGACGCCCTTGGAACCGGCGGCGCGTCGGTGAGGGTGGGCCCACAGGGGCGACCCTTCTGAGCCACTGTATAAAGTTCACCGGGCAAGCCGCTGATTGCTATGCATGAATAGGTGCCGGAGATGTGCCGGCACTGTTCATTTGCACATAAGTCGTTGTGAATGCGACGAATTTCACACTATTTCAATTGACATAGTTCATCCGCGATTCCTATAGTGGCGGCCGGTGGGAGAAAGTGGGGGGAAATGGGCGAAATCTCGCCTCACAGGTCATGTTTCGCGGTGCAACAAAAATTACCCTGGACGACAAGGGGCGGATGGTCATGCCCACCCGCTACCGCGAGCCGATCTTCGAGCTCGCGCAGGGAAAATTGGTCGTCACGGTGGATCGGGACCAGTGCCTCCTCATTTATCCCCTGCCCGAGTGGGAACAGATCGAACGCAAGCTCATGAGCCTGCCGAGCCTGAACGCGACCGCGCGCCGGCTGCAGCGGTTGATGGTGGGACACGCGACCGATCTGCCCCTCGACGGGCACGGCAGGGTCCTGTTGCCGCCCGAGCTGCGCGAGTTCGCGAAGCTCGAACGGCACGGAATGCTGATTGGTCAGGGCAACCGGTTTGAGCTGTGGGACGAGACGCGCTGGAACGAGCGGCGCGACGCGTGGCTGGCGAACCAGGATGCCGTGAGCGATCTGCCGTCCGAGCTCGAGTCGCTGTCGCTGTAGTGGGCAAAAGCCACGCCTTTTGCCCACGGGCTGAAAGCGACGCAGGCGACTTTCAGCAGTGGAATTAGGGGTTTTGCGCAAACGAGGGTGACTGGGCCAACGCGCAGCGCTTCAAACGTGGATGAGCACACCCCGGTGCTCGCCGTTGAGGCGCTCGCAGGGTTGGCCCTGGAAGCGGGCGGTTTCTATGTCGATGCGACGTTCGGGCGTGGCGGCCATACGGCACTCATACTCCAGGCCCTGGGTCGAGAAGGCCGCGTGCTCGCGATCGATCGGGATCCGCAGGCCATCCAGGCCGGCCGCCGCCGTTTTGCCGACGAAATGCGGCTTACGCTCGTCCATGCGTCGTTTGCCGATCTCGGCACGCTCGTGCCGGCAGACGTACAGGATCGTCCGTGCCGGGGCGTGCTCTTCGACTTCGGCGTCTCATCTCCGCAGCTCGACGATCCGCGCCGCGGCTTCAGCTTCCGCGCCGACGGTCCGCTCGATATGCGCATGGACCCGACGCGTGGCGAGCCGGTCTCGGCCTGGCTCGCTCGGGCGGGCGTCGACGAGATTCGCCAGGTGATCGCCACCTTCGGCGAGGAGCGCTTCGCGCGGCGCGTGGCGCAGGCCATCGTTGCGGCGCGCCAGGAGCGGGCACTTACCAGCACCGGCGAGCTCGCCGCCCTGGTCGCAGGCGCGGTGCGCACCCGTGAGCCCGGCAAGCATCCCGCGACTCGTACCTTCCAGGCGCTGCGCATGTTCATCAACGATGAAATCGGGCAGATCGAACATGGCCTGAGCGCCGCATTGGCGGTCCTTGCCCCTGGCGGACGCCTCGCCGCGATCAGTTTCCACTCCCTCGAGGACCGTGCGGTGAAGCGCTTCATGCAGCGCGAGTCGCAGGTCGACCCGGCCCTGAAGGGCCTGCCGGTGGTGCCCGACGGCGCCCGGCCGCGCCTGCAACTCATCGGCCGCAAGCGCCGCCCCACGGACGAGGAGCTGGCGCGCAACCCGCGGGCCCGCAGCGCGCTGCTGCGCGTCGCCGAGAAACTCCCGTGAAGAGCCGCGGTCTGCTGCTCATTGCCGTGCCAGTTCTGTGGCTGGCCGCGCTCGGCTCCGCTGCCGGGGCGATCTGGTGCAAGCACCGCTCACGCGAGATGTTCGTCGAGCTCGAGAGCCTGAACGCGCGCCGCGATAACCTGGAAATCGAGTGGGGCCAGCTGCAGCTCGAGCAAAGCGCCTGGTCCACCCACGCCTTCGTCGAGCGTGTCGCGAGTACCAAGCTGCGCATGGCGACGCCGCCGCCGAAGGAGATCGAGATCGTCTCTCCATGAAGGCGCGCAGTGCACGCGAGGCGGGATCGGGCTCCTTTCGCTGGCGCGCCGCGCTCCTGCTCGGTCTGCTCGGGGCGAGCGCCCTGGGCCTGGTGTGGCGGGCGGTGGGTCTGCAGCTCGTTGATCACGGCTTTCTCGCCAAGGAGGGCGACGCGCGTTTTTCACGCGTGCTCGACATCGCCGCGCACCGCGGCACCATCACCGACCGCCACGGCGAACCGCTCGCGGTCAGTACTCCGGTGGACTCGATCTGGGTGAACCCCGGGGAGCTGGCGCTGGCGACCGACCAGATCCCGCGGCTGGCGCAGGCGCTGAAGCTCGATCGCGAGGAACTCGCGCGCCGCATCACCAGCAATCTGGATCGCGAGTTTTTGTACCTCGCGCGCCACCGCCAGCCTGCCGATGCCGAACAGATCAAGGCGCTCGGGATTCCCGGCGTCTACACCTCGCGTGAGTACCGTCGCTACTACCCGGCCGGCGAGGTCACCGGGCACCTGCTCGGATTTACCAACGTCGATGACTCGGGTCAGGAGGGCCTGGAGCTGGCCTTCGATCACTGGCTCGCGGGCGAGGACGGCGCCAAGCGCGTCATCCAGGACCGCTACGGGCGCATCGTGCAGAACGTCGAGGGCATCCGGCCGGCGCGCCCCGGACGCGACCTCGTGCTGTCCGTGGACCTGCGCATCCAGTATCTCGCGTACCGGGAGTTGAAGGCCGCGATCCGCGACCAGCGCGCGAGCGCCGGCTCGGTGGTGGTGCTCGACATCGACAACGGCGAAGTGCTCGCCATGGTGAACCAGCCGGCCTACAACCCGAACGACCGCGAACAGATCCAGGCGTCGACGTACCGCAATCGCGCGGCCACCGACATTTTCGAGCCCGGCTCATCCATGAAGCCGTTCTTCGTCGCCGCCGGGCTCGCCTCGGGCAAGTACGACAATCGCAGCATCATCGATACCTCGCCCGGCTTCTTCAAGGTTGGCGTCAAGATCTTCGAGGACGAGCACGACCTGGGTGCGATCGACATCGCTACGGTGCTCGCCAAGAGCTCGAACGTCGGCATGGCGCACATCGCGCTGTCGCTGCCGCCGCAGGAAATCTGGACCACGCTTAATCACCTCGGGTTCGGTCAGGTCACCACGAGCGGCTATCCCGGCGAGTCCGCCGGCCTCCTTCCCAACTACTCGCAGTGGCGTCCGATCGGCATCGTCACCATGTCGCACGGCTATGGGCTCTCGGTTACGCCACTGCAGCTCGCGCACGCCTACGCAACCATCGGCTCGTTTGGCGTGTCGCGTCCGGTTTCCTTCCTGCGGGTGGAGGGGCGGCCGCAGGGCCAGCGCTCCCTCGATGAGCACGTTTGCCGCGAACTCGTCGGCATGCTCGAGTCGGTGGTCACAGCCGAGGGCACGGGGAAACTCGCCGCCATTCCCGGCTATCGCGTTTCCGGCAAGACCGGCACCGCCTGGAAGGCGACCGCCGGCGGTTACTCGACCGACCGTTACATGGCGGTATTCGGCGGGGTCGCGCCGGCGACCGCGCCGCGTCTGGCCGCGATCGTGATCATCGACGAACCGACCGCCGGCCAGCACCAGGGCGGGCAGGTGGCCGCCCCGGTATTTTCCAGGATTGTGGGCGGCGCGCTGCGCCTGCTGGCGGTGGCACCGGACGCGCGGGTCAACGCTCCCGAGGAGCTACCCGCCAGCGTCGGCGGCGGCGCGGTGCGCACGGCGGCCCTGCCATGACGGTGACTGTACAAAGGCGTCACGCGCCGCGAGCCCTCGGGGAACTCGCCGCGGGGTTTGCTGCCGTGCCCGCAGGTCTCACGGTGGGCGACGTGACGCTCGACAGCCGCGCGGTGACGCCGGGAGCTTTGTTCCTGGCCTGCCGGGGGCGCACCCACCACGGCGCGCGCTTCGCTGCCGAGGCTGTGGCCCGCGGCGCACGCGCGGTGTTTTACGAAGCCGATCTCGCGGCGGGAGAGAATCTGCCGCCGCTGCCGGCCGGGGCGTTCGTGGCCGCCGTGCCGGCGCTCACCGAGCGCGCCGGCGTCATCGCAGATCGCTTTTTTGGCGCGCCCTCGCAGGCCCTCACGATCGCTGGCATCACCGGCACCAACGGCAAGACGACCTGTGCGTGGCTGCTGGCGCAGGCGCTGCAGCAGTGCCGCGGGCCCGCCGCCTACATGGGTACGCTCGGCTTCGGCATGCCGCCGGCGTTGACGCCGACGGTGCATACGACTCCGGACGCGGTCAGCGTGCAGCGCCAGCTGGCAGCGCTGCGCGACCTGGGTGCGCAGTGCGTCGGCATGGAAGTGTCCTCGCACGCGCTCGACCAGTCGCGCGTGAACGGCGTGCGCTTCCATACCGCGGCCTTCACCAACCTGACGCGCGATCACCTCGACTATCACGGCACCATGGAGGCGTACGCGGCCGCCAAGGCACGCCTGTTCGCCTGGCCCGGCCTTGCCCACCGCGTCATCAACGTCGATGACGCCTTTGGACTTAGGCTCGCGGCGCAGGACTCACCCGCGGGTCTCATTGTCACGGCGCGCAGCGCGCCCGGCAGCGCAGTCGGCGCCGGCGTCGCCTTTGTGCGCGCTGCCGGCGTGACCGCGGAGCAGTCGGGCCTGGCGCTCGAAATCGAATCCAGCTGGGGCGCGGCCGAGTTTGCGGTGCGTCTGGTCGGGGAGTTCAACGTCGACAACGTGCTCACGGTGTTGGCGGTGCTGCTCGCCTGGGACATCCCGCTCGAACGCGCCGCGCGGGCACTGGCGCACTGCCGCGCCGCGAGCGGCCGTATGGAGATGTTCGGCGGCCGTGGCCGCACGCCGCTCGCCATCGTCGACTATGCGCACACCCCGGATGCCCTCGCCAAGGCGCTGCGCGCCGCGCGCCTGCACTGCCGCGGACAGCTGCGCGTGGTGTTCGGTTGCGGCGGGGATCGCGACGCCGGCAAGCGACCGCAGATGGGCGCTGCGGCTGCCGAGTTCGCCGACGACATCATCCTGACCGACGACAATCCGCGCACCGAGGACCCGGCGCGCATCGTGGCGGACATCCTCGCCGGCATCACGCGGCCGACACCGCACATGACCGAGCACGACCGCGCGCTCGCGATTCGCCTCGCGCTCGAACGCTGCGACGCGGATGACGTGACACTGATCGCGGGCAAGGGGCACGAGGAGTACCAGATCCAGGGCGCGACGCGGCGTGAGTTCTCCGACCAGGCCGTGGTGAGCGCGGAACTGGCGAGGCTGGAATCATGAAGCGCACACTCTCGGGGTTTGCGCAGGCCTGCGGCGGACACCTGACGGGCGCGGATGGTGCCTACACGGATGTCGTCAGCGATTCGCGCGCGCTCGAGCCCGGGCAGCTGTTCGTGGCGCTCAGGGGGCCGACCTTCAACGGCAACGATTTTGTCGGCGCGGCCCGCGAACGCGGTGCCGCCGGCGCCGTGGTCGAGGCCGCGCAGAGCGTGCCCGTGCCGCAGATCGTGGTGAACGACACGCAGGTGGCGCTCGCGCGTGCCGCCGCCAGCTGGCGCGAAGGTTTCAGCGGCCAGCTCGTCGGCGTGGCCGGCAGCAACGGCAAGACGACCACCAAGGAAATGACGGCCGCGATCTTGAGCGAGGCCGGCAAGTGTCTCGCCACCCGCGGCAACCTCAACAACCACATCGGCGTGCCTCTGACGCTGCTGCGCCTCACCGGCGCGCACCGCTTCGCGGTGGTGGAAATGGGCGCCAACCGCGCCGGCGACGTGGCGGGCCTGGTGAAGATCGCGTCTCCGACCATCGGCGTGATCACCAATGCGGGCGCTGAGCATCTGGAGGGATTCGGCAGCCTCGACGGGGTGGCGCGGGCCGAAGGCGAGATGGTCGCGGGCCTGGATCCTGAGGCGACGGCCGTCATCAACGCCGACGACGGGTTCTTCGGCCTGTGGCGCTCGCTGACGCGCGCGCGCGTGGTCAGCTTCGGAGTGCGTGCGCGCGCGGATTTCCGCGCCAGCGATGTGCGCACCGCGGTGGGTGCCAGCGGCTTCCACACCAGCTTCACGCTGCACACCCCGGCGGGCAGCGCCGACATTCGCCTCGCGCTCGGCGGCGCCCACAATATCGCCAACGCACTGGCCGCCGCCGCGGCGGCCGCCAGTGCCGGCGCGACGCTCGCGCAGGTCGTGTCCGGACTGGCGGCGGTGCGGGCGGTCCCGGGCCGGCTGCAGTTCAAACAGGCGGCCAGCGGCGCCTGGCTCATCGATGATTCCTACAACGCCAACCCGAGTTCGGTACGCGCCGCCATCGAGGTGCTCGCGACCTTAAGCGGCCGGCGCTGGCTGGTCCTGGGCGACATGGCCGAGCTCGGTGAGCATGCGGTCGGCGCGCATGCCGATATGGGTGAATTTGCCCGTCAGCACGGCGTCGAGCGCCTGTACGCGCTCGGCCCGCTCGCGGCGCTCGCGGCCGAGAGCTTCGGCGCCGGCGCCCAGGCGTTTAGCGACGCGCCATCGCTCACCGCGGCCCTGGGCGGGGCGCTGGCGACCAGCGGGCCCGACGTGCGCCTGCTCGTAAAGGGTTCGCGTGTCAACCGGCTCGAGCGCGTGGTGGACGCGCTCACCGGCGGTTCGGGCGCCAGCCAGGGCGGGCACTGAAGTGCTGTACTGGATCACCCAACACTTCGCGAGCCGCATCGTCGGCTGGCACGTCTTCTCGTATCTGACCTTCCGCGCGATCCTCGCGACGGCTTCGGCGCTCGGCCTGTCGCTCATCATCGGCCCCTCGATGATCGCGAAGTTGTCGCGCTACCAGATCGGGCAGGTGGTGCGCGACGACGGTCCGGCCACGCACCTGCCCAAGGCCGGCACGCCGACCATGGGCGGGGCGCTCATCCTCGTGACCACGCTGGTGAGCACGCTCCTGTGGGCGGAGCTTAGCAATCGCCTGGTGTGGACCGTGCTTGGCGTGACCTTCGCGTTCGGCTTCATCGGCTTCTACGACGACTACCTGAAGCTCGTGATCAGGAACCCCAAGGGCCTGGCGGCGCGCTGGAAGTACCTGTGGCAGTCGCTTGCCGGGATCGCGACCGCCGCGACGCTCTACTACACGGCCACCGAGCCCGCGCAGACGACGTTCTTCCTGCCGTTCTTCAAGACCTTTCACGAACCGCTCACGGCCTTCGGCTTCATTGCGTTTGCGTACCTGATGATCGTCGGCATGAGCAACGCGGTGAATCTCACCGACGGACTGGATGGACTGGCGATCATGCCGGCGGCGCTGGTGATCTCGGCGCTGGGCATTTTCGCCTACGCCAGCGGCAACGCCGTATTCGCCCACTACCTGCAGATTCCGGAAATCCACGGCGCCGGGGAACTGCTGATCTTCTGTGCTTCGCTGGCGGGTGCGGGACTTGGGTTCCTGTGGTTCAACTCCTACCCCGCGCAGGTGTTCATGGGCGATGTCGGGGCGCTCTCAATTGGAGCTGCCATCGGCGTGCTGGCCGTGATCGTGCGCCAGGAACTGGTGGCGCTGCTCATGGGCGGAGTGTTCGTGCTCGAGACCGCGTCCGTCATCCTGCAGGTCGCCTCCTTCAAGCTGACCGGCCGGCGCATCTTTCGCATGGCGCCCATTCACCATCACTTCGAGCTCAAAGGCTGGGCGGAGCCGAAGGTGATCGTGCGGTTCTGGATCATCTCGCTGCTGCTCGTGCTCGCCGGGCTCGCGACCTTGAAGCTGCGATGAGCAACCGCACCCACAACCCGCCGTACGCCGTGATCGCAGGCCTTGGAGCCACCGGCCTGTCCTGCGCGCGCTACCTGCACGCGCACGGCTGGCGGCTCGCCGTCACCGACACACGCGCAGCCCCGCCCAGGCTCGCCGAACTTACCGCCCTGGATGCGCGCATCCCGGTGCGTCTCGGCGGGCTGGATGCGAGTCTGCTCAGGGACGCCGTGTGCGTGGTGGCATCTCCGGGACTTGCCTTGAGCGACGCCTTTTTCGCCGCCGCCCGCCGCTCAGGCCTCGAAATCGTGGGCGACATAGAGCTCTTTGCGCGCGCGGTCACGGCTCCGGTCGCAGGCATCACCGGCACCAACGGCAAGAGCACCGTCACAACGCTCCTGGCGCGGATGGCGCAGCGCGCGGGTTTGAGCGTGCAGGTCGGCGGCAACCTCGGCGAGCCGGCCCTGGACCTGCTGCGGGCCGACACGCAGCTGTACGTGCTGGAACTCTCGAGCTACCAGCTCGAGACCACGAGCACGCTTGAGTGCCGTGCCGCGACGGTACTGAACGTGACACCGGATCACCTCGATCGCTACGGCTCGCTGGAGAGGTACGCCGCCGCCAAGGCACGCATCTTCGCCCGCTGCGACACCGCGGTCATCAATCTCGACGATCCGCTCATCGTCGCCATGCCGCAGAGCGCGCGCCGCACCTTGAGTTTCTCGCTGCGCGCGAGCATCGGCGCCGACTATGCGGTCGCGACCCAGCGCGGGGAGTGGTGGCTGACGCGCAGGCAGGCGCCGCTCCTGCCGCTCGCGGCGCTGAAGATCAAGGGACTGCACAACGCCGCCAACGCGCTCGCGGCGCTCGCGCTCGGGGAAGCGCTCGAGCTGCCGCTGCCGGCGATGCTCGAGGAGCTGCGGGTCTTCCCGGGGCTCGCGCACCGCTCGCAGTGGGTGGCCGAGGTTGGCGCCGTCACCTATATCGACGACTCCAAGGGTACGAACGTCGGGGCGACGCTCGCCGCGGTCGCCGGCCTTGCGGGTCCGCTGGTGATGATCTTGGGCGGCGAGGGCAAGAACCAGGACTTCGCGCCGCTGGCCGCGGCCTTTCGCGGCAAGGTGCGGCACGCGGTGCTCATCGGGCGCGACGCGTCCCTCATCGCCCGCGTACTCGCGGGCGTGTGCACGCTCGAGATCTGCGCCACGCTTCCCGATGCGGTGCGCAGCGCTGCGCGAGCGGCGCAGCCCGGCGACACGGTGCTGCTGTCGCCGGCGTGCGCGAGCCTCGACATGTTCAAGGACTACGCCCACCGCGGGGCGGTGTTCGCGCAGGCCGTGCACGAGCTCGCCGCATGAGCGCCGACTCCCTCATGGGCTTTGCCCGCCCGAGTGCCCGGGGTGGCGCGCTGCACCTCGACGCCGTGACCATCGCACTCACCCTCGGGATCGTGCTCCTGGGACTGGTGATGGTGACCTCGGCGTCGGTGTCCATCGCCAGCCAGGACACCGGTCAACCCTTTTACTACCTCGAACGGCAACTCCTCCTGACTCTCATCGGGGCTGCCTGCGCGGCGCTGCTGTTCTGCATACCGACCCAGCTCCTCGAGCGCGCGGCGCTGCCGTTGCTGGCGATCGCGGTGGGCCTGCTGGTGCTGGTGCTGGTGCCCGGACTGGGGCACCTCGCCAAGGGCGGCCGGCGCTGGCTGCACCTCGCGGGACTTAATTTCCAGGTGTCGGAGCTGGCGCGCGTGCTGGTCCTCATTTACATCGCCAGCTACGCCGTGCGCCGCGAGGAGCAGCTGCGTGAGTCTTTCGTGGGCCTGGCAAAACCGCTGGCGTTGCTCGTGTGCGTGGGGGCGCTGCTGATCCTGGAGCCCGACCTCGGCGCCGCCACGGTGCTGTTCGCGACCGGTTTTGGCCTGCTGTTCCTCGCCGGCGCCCGCCTGCGCTACGTGATCTCGATGACGGCGGTGGCCGCCGCGCTGTTTGGCCTCCTGACCGTGACCTCAGGCTATCGCATGCGCCGGCTGACCGGCTTCATGGATCCCTGGTCGCACCCCTTCACCAGCGGCTTTCAGCTGACCCAGTCGCTCATCGCCATCGGTCGCGGTCAGTGGCTGGGCGTGGGACTCGGCGACAGTGTGCAGAAGCTCTTCTATCTCCCCGAGGCGCACACGGACTTTCTGTTCGCGGTGCTCGCGGAGGAGCTGGGACTCATGGGCGTGGTGTTGACGCTCGCGCTCTTCATGCTGCTGGTGTGGCGAGCTTTCCGCATTGCGCGCCTTGCCGCGGATGCGGGACTGAAGTTCCCGGCATACCTCGCAGCCGGTTTTGGCCTGTGGGTGGGGATCCAGGCGTTCATCAACGTCGGCGTCAACATGGGCGTGTTGCCGACCAAGGGCCTGACGCTGCCGCTCATGAGCTACGGGCGTTCGAGCCTGATCGTGGCGCTGGCTTGGGTCGGGCTGCTCTTGCGCGTCTATCACGAGGCCATGCACGAGCAGCGCGGCTCGGCCACGGTGCGCTCGGGCGCGCTCGGAACGCGGGAGCGCGCATGAGCCGTCCGGTGCTCATCATGGCGGGCGGCACCGGCGGTCACGTGTTTCCGGCGCTGGCGCTGGCGCGCCTGCTGCGCGAGCAGGCGCTCGAGGTCGTGTGGCTCGGGACCGCGCGCGGACTCGAGTCGCGCGTCATCCCGGCGGAAGGAATTCCGCTCGAGCGTCTGGCGGTGGGCGGTTTGCGCGGCAAGGGCGTACTCACCTGGCTCGCCGCGCCGTTTCGCCTGAGTGTGGCGCTCGGGCAGGCGCTGTCGGTCATGTGGCGCCACCAGCCGCTCATCGTCGTCGGTCTCGGCGGCTACGTCTGCGGTCCCGGCGGCTTGGCCGCGTGGCTGACGCGCCGGCCGCTCGTGATCCACGAACAGAACGCGATCGCGGGCTTCACCAACCGTTGCCTGGCGCATCTCGCGCGCCAGGTGCTGGAGGCGTTTCCGGGCAGCTTCGGGCGTGACGTCCACGCGCGCGTCATCGGCAATCCCGTGCGGCGCGACATCACGGCCCTGCCGGCGCCGTCGGTGCGCTTCGCCGGCCGTACCGGTCCCATCCGCATTCTCGTCATCGGCGGCAGCCAGGGCGCGACACGTCTGAACGCGGTGGTGCCGTTTGCGCTCAAGCGTCTTTCCGGCTGGCTCGCTTTCGATGTGCGCCATCAGGCGGGCGAGCGCTGGATCGACGCCGGACGCGCCAGCTACGCGCAGGCCGGCGTGCGCGCCGACGTGCGTCCCTTCATCGAAGACATGAGTGAGGCGTACGGCTGGGCGGATCTGGTGATCTGCCGCGCCGGCGCGCTCACGGTATCCGAACTCGCCGCCGTCGGCGTCGCCGCGGTGCTGGTGCCTTACCCGAACGCCGTGGATGATCACCAGGCGTACAACGCACAGTTCCTGGTACGCGAAGAGGCGGCGGTGCTGGTCGCGGACCGCGAACTCACCGCCGAGCGCCTCGCCGCGGAGCTGCAGCGGCTGTGCGCCGGACGCGGCAAGCTGCTGGCGATGGCTGAGCGCGCGCGCCTGCTCGCCAAACCGCGCGCCACCGATGATCTCGCGGCGGCATGCCTCGAGCTGGCACGGGGGGCGGCATGAAGCGCGAGGAGCGGCGTGCCGCGCCGGAGCGCCGGGATCGCATGCGGCGCATCAACACCGTGCATTTCGTCGGCATCGGCGGTAGCGGCATGAGCGGCATCGCCGAGGTGCTGCTGAACCTGGGTTACCAGGTCCAGGGGTCGGACGCGAAGAGCAGCGCCGCGACGCAGCGCCTCACGGGCCTCGGCGCGGCCATCACCATCGGTCACGCGGCGGCCAACATCGCCGGCGCCGACGTCGTGGTCGCCTCCGGCGCCGTGCCGCGCGACAACCCGGAGGTCGAAGCCGCGCTGGGCGCGCGCATCCCGCTGGTGGCGCGCGCTGAAATGCTCGCCGAGCTCATGCGTTTCCGCTATTCGATTGCGGTCGCAGGCACCCACGGCAAGACCACCACCACCAGCCTGATCGCGAGCGTCCTGTCCGAGGGCGGCGAGGATCCAACCTTCGTCATCGGCGGACGCCTGAAGAGCGCCGCCAGCAACGCGCGCCTGGGCGCCGGGCGCTATCTGGTGGCGGAAGCCGACGAGAGCGACGCCTCGTTCACGCACCTGCAGCCGCTCATGGCGGTGGTCACCAACATCGACAATGACCACCTCAGCACGCACCGCGGGGACTTCGGGCTCCTGAAGCAGAGCTTCGTCGATTTTCTGCACAACCTGCCGTTCTATGGACTGGCGGTGGTGTGCCTGGACGACGAGCACGTACGCAGCATCGTCGGGGAACTCGGCCGGCCGGTGCTGTCCTACGGCCTGGACGCGGGCGCGGACGTGCACGGCGGCAACATCCGCCATGCGGGACTGCAGACCCACTTCGAGGTCACGCGCCGCGGCGCCGGGGTGCTCGCGGTGACCCTGAACCTGCCGGGTACCCACAACGTGCGCAACGCGCTCGCGGCGATCGCGGTGGCCAGCGAACTTGGCATCGAGGACGCCGCCATCCAGCGCGCGCTCGCCGCCTTCCCGGGCATCGAGCGACGCCTGCAGCACATCGCCGACGTCGTTACCGCCGTGGGCACGATCACCGTCATCGATGACTACGGCCACCATCCGACCGAGGTCGCCGCGACACTGGAGGCGGTGCGCCACGGCTACCCCGGCCGCCGCGTGCTGCTCGCGTTCCAGCCGCACCGGTTCACGCGCACCCGCGACCTCATCGATGACTTCGGCAAGGCGCTCTCGAGCGCCGACGTGTTGCTGGTGACCGAGATCTACGCCGCAGGTGAGGCGCCCATCGCCGGCGCGGACGGCCGCGCCATCTGCCGCGCCGTGCGCGGCCGCGGGCAGCTCGAGCCGCTGTTTGTCGAAAAGGTGGAGCAGCTGGCGACGGCGCTCAAGGACGTGATCAAGGACGGTGACGTCCTCATCGCCATGGGCGCGGGCAACATCAGCGCGGTCGCGCACGCCCTGCCCGAGGATCTTCCCGTGCTGCTGCCGCCGGGGAGGACGTCATGAACGTGGCACTCGCTCCGGAGTATTCCGCCCGCGTGCGGCGCGCGGAGCCCTTGAGCCGGCATACGTCCTGGCACGTGGGCGGGCCCGCGGAAGTGTTCTTCAACCCGCGCGACGTGGCGGATCTGGCCGCGTTCCTGCGGGCGCTCCCGGCTGGCACGCCGATCCACTGGATTGGCCTTGGCAGCAATCTGCTGGTGCGCGACGGCGGGCTCCCCGGCGTCGTTATCAGCACGCATGGCACGCTCGATGCGCTCGCGCGCCGGAACCAGACGACCGTGCGCGCCGAGGCCGGCGTTGCCTGCGCACGCATCGCCCGGCAATGCATCAAGTGGGGTCTGGGACCTGCGGAATTCTTTGCCGGCATCCCGGGCACGCTCGGCGGCGCGCTGGCGATGAACGCCGGTGCCTTCGGCGGGGAAACCTGGCGGCACGTGCAGAGCGTAGAGACCATCGACCGCGGCGGCGACACGCGCCAGCGCGCTGCTTCCGAGTACCAGATCGCGTATCGGGAGGTGGTCCCGCCGGCGGCCGAGGAATGGTTCATCGCCGCCGAGCTGGCCTTCGAGCACCGCCCCGGCGCACACGCGGACGCGATGCGCGCGCTGCTGGCGCAGCGCAAGGCAGCGCAGCCCATCGGCGAGTGGAGCTGCGGCTCGGTGTTCACCAACCCGCCGGGCGATCACGCCGCGCGCCTCATCGAGGCCGCGGGACTGAAGGGTTTTCGCATCGGCGATGCCTCGGTATCGCGCAAGCACGCGAATTTCATCATCAACCACGGCCAGGCGAGCGCGCACGACCTGGAGAGCCTGATCGGACACGTGCGCGAAACCGTAGCGCGCGTGCACGGCGTGGCGCTGCACCCGGAAGTACGCATCGTGGGAGAGCCTTGAAGTGCGCCTGACCTACCAACCCGCAGCGTTGCGGCGCGTGACGGATGCGCGCGAGTTCGGGCGCGTCGCCGTGCTGTTCGGCGGGGATTCGAGCGAGCGCGAGATCTCGCTCTTGTCAGGTAACGCCGTGCTCGCGGGCCTCAGGCGCCGCGGCGTGGACGCGCACCCCTTCGATCCGCGCGATGCGGCGCTGGCAACGCTGACACCTGCGGGCTTCGAGCGCGTGTGGATTGCGCTGCACGGGCCGGGCGGCGAGGACGGCACGCTGCAGGGCGCCCTTGAATACCTAGGCGTGCCCTACACCGGCAGCGGCGTGATGGGCTCGGCAATCGGCATGGACAAGCTGCGCACCAAGCGCTTAAGCCTCGCCGTCGGTGTCCCCACCGCGGACTTCGTGGTGTTGCACGGCGCAGCGGACTTCGATGCGGCGCTGCACCGGCTGAAGTTGCCGCTGATCGTCAAGCCCGCGAGCCAGGGATCGAGCGTCGGCATGACCAAGGTCGAACGCGCCGCGGATCTGCCGGCGGCCTACGCGGCGGCGGCCCAGTTCGAGACGCTGGTGTTTGCGGAACCCTGGATTACCGGCAAGGAATACACGGTGGCGATCCTGGGGGATAGCGCGCTGCCCTCGATCCGCATCGAGACGCCGAAGACCTTCTACGACTACGAGGCGAAATACTTCCGCGACGACACGCGCTACTTCTGTCCCTCGGGTCTGGTGCCGAGTGTCGAGGAGCACCTCGCGCAGCTCGCGCTCGCCGCCTTCGCGGCGTGCGGGGCATCCGGCTGGGGACGCGCGGACTTCATGATGGATGGCGCCGGCCGGCCGCTGCTGCTGGAAATCAACACCGTTCCCGGCATGACGAGCCACAGCCTGGTGCCCATGGCGGCGCGCGCCATCGGCGTCGACTTCGATGAACTGGTGTGGCGCGTACTCGAGACCAGTCTGGTCCGGCGCCCCGCGCCGGGCACCACCGTGACGGCCAGGAGCTGACGATGTTCGCCCGCACCAAAAAGAACCGCCGCAAGCAATCCGAGCGCCGGTTCCGGCTGCCCCGCGTCAACTGGCGCGTACTCGGTGTCGGCGCAGGTGCGCTCGCCGTGGCGGGGATCGCGGCACTGCTCGTGATGTGGGCGTTCAACCAGCCCATCGAGACGGTCGCCGTGGAAGGGCGCTTCCAGCGCGTGACGCCGGTGGACGTCGAGCGCGCGGTGAAAACCCAGGTGCACGGCGCGGGCCTGCTGTCGGTGGACCTCGCGGCCGTGAGCCGCGCCATCCACACGCTGCCGTGGGTGGATGCGGTCAGCGTGCAGCGCGCCTGGCCGCGCGGACTGGACGTGCTAGTGGTCGAGCAGAGCGCCGCGGCCCGCTGGGGCGAGCGCGGGCTCCTCAATACGCGCGGCGAGCTGTTCGATACCGACGAGCGCCACATTCCCCCCGAGCTGGCGCAGCTCTCCGGACCCAGCGGCAAGCAGTCGCAGGTGGCGCAGCGCTACCTCGCCGCGCAGGGCCGCCTGCTGCAGGCGGGGCTGCGCTGCACCGCCATGCGCCTGGATGCACGCGGCGCCTGGGAATTTGATCTCGCCAATGGCGTCACCGTGCGCTTGGGGAGGCGCCAGGTCGATGAGCGCTTCGAGAAATTCATGACAGCCGCACTGAAGCTCGTTACCCAGCGCGGCGAGGACATCGCCTACGTGGATATGCGTTACACCAACGGATTTGCCATCGGCTGGCGCGGCAACGCCGGCCACTCGACGGCGAATGGGACACACAATGCTTAAGCGCTCGGAACGAAATCTGATCGTCGGCCTGGATATCGGCACCTCCAAGGTCGTGGCGTTGGTGGGGGAGATCGGCGCCGACGGTTCGATCGAGCTCCTGGGTCTGGGCTCGCAGCCCTCGCGGGGACTCAAGAAAGGCGTCGTGGTCAACATCGAGTCCACGGTGCAGTCCATCCAGCGCGCGGTGGAGGAAGCCGAGCTCATGGCCGGCTGCGAGATTCACTCGGTGTTCGCCGGCATCGCCGGCAGCCATGTGCGCAGCCTCAACTCGCACGGCGTGGTCGGCGTGCGCGACAAGGAGGTCTCCCAGGGCGACGTCGACCACGTCATCGATGCGGCCAAGGCGGTGGCCATCCCCGCGGACCAGAAAATACTCCACGTCCTGCCGCAGGAATTCATCGTCGACGGCCAGGAGGGCATCCGCGACCCGATCGGCATGTCGGGCGTACGCCTCGAGGCCAAGGTGCACATCGTCACCGGCGCCGACAGTGCCGCGCAGAACATCGAGAAGTGCATCCAGCGCTGCGGACTGGAAGTCGACGACGTGGTGCTCGAGCAGCTCGCCTCGAGCTTCGCGGTGCTCACCGAGGATGAAAAGGAGCTCGGCGTGTGCCTGGTCGACATTGGCGGCGGCACCACCGATCTGGCGGTGTTCGCCAACGGCGCCATCCGCCACACCGCCGTCATTCCGATCGCCGGCGACCAGGTCACCAACGACATCGCCGTGTCCATGCGCACGCCCACCCAGTACGCGGAGGACATCAAGATCCGCTACGCCTGTGCGCTGTCGCAGCTCGCCAACCCCGACGAGAGCATTGAGGTGCCGAGCGTCGGCGAGCGGCCGGCGCGGCGCCTGGCGCGCCAGACCCTCGCCGAGATCGTCGAGCCGCGCTACGAGGAACTCTTTGGCCTGGTGCGCGAGGAGCTGCGGCGCAGCGGCTTCGAGGAAGTCATCGCCGCCGGCATCGTGCTCACCGGCGGCAGCGCCAAGATGGAGGGCGCGATCGAACTCGCCGAGGAAGTCTTCCACGTACCGGTGCGTCTGGGCGTGCCGCAGGCCGTGAAGGGCCTGTCCGACGTGGTGCGTAACCCGATCTATTCCACCGGCGTGGGGCTGCTGCTCTACGCGCGTGACAACGCCTTGCCCGCACGGCGCGGGCGCTTGCTGGGCGGCAACGCGAAATCGGCGCTCGACCGTATGCGTTCCTGGTTCCAGGGAAACTTTTGAAGCTGACAGAGCAAATGAAGCTGACAGAGCAAATAGAAACCGATTCAACCAACCACTTGTTTTTTTGTGTAAGGAGCGAGAGCCATGTTTGAACTGATGGACGCGTACAGCCAGAGCGCTGTCATCAAGGTGATCGGCGTAGGCGGTGGCGGCGGCAATGCCGTGGCGCACATGGTCCAGGCCGGCATCGACGGCGTGGAATTCATGTGTGTCAACACCGACTCGCAGGCGCTGAAGCACGCCAAGGTGAAGACGGCGCTGCAGATCGGTTGCAACATCACCAAGGGCCTGGGCGCCGGCGCTGATCCGGAGGTCGGCCGGCAGGCGGCGATGGAGGACCGGGACCGCATCGTCGAGCTCGTCGAGGGCTGCGACATGCTGTTCATCACGGCCGGGATGGGTGGCGGCACCGGCACCGGCGCGGCGCCAGTCGTGGCGCAGGTGGCGAAGGAGCTCGGCATCCTCACCGTCGCCGTGGTGACCCGCCCCTTTGAAATGGAGGGCAACAAGCGCTGCTGGGTGGCGGATCACGGACTGGCGGAGCTGACCAAGTACTGCGACTCGCTCATTACAATTCCTAACCAGAAACTGTTGACCGTGTTGGGGCCGCAGACCACGCTCCTCGATGCGTTCAAGGCGGCCAACCAGGTGCTGCAGGGCGCGGTGCAGGGCATCGCCGAGCTCATCACGCGTCCCGGCCTCATCAATGTTGATTTTGCCGACGTGCGCACCGTGATGGCCGAGACCGGCATGGCGATGATGGGATCGGGTGCGGCGAGTGGCGAAGGCCGGGCACGCGCGGCGGCGGAAGCCGCGGTTTCCTCGCCGCTGCTGGAAGACATCAACCTGGCCGGCGCCCACGGCATCCTGGTGAACGTCACGGCCGGCATGGACCTCTCGATCGGCGAGTTCCAGGAGGTCGGGCAGATCGTGAAGCAGTTCGCCTCCGAGGACGCGACCGTAGTCGTTGGAACGGTCATCGATCCGGAGCTCACCAACCAGGTGCGCGTAACCGTGGTGGCGACCGGGCTCGGCCGGCCGGCCGCTGCGGCCCGAACCCCGCAGGGCCAGATGCGCGAGCGCGACGGTCTGCCGACGCGTGACTCGCGCGAGCTGCGCGGGGAGCCGCCGATGCGCGTGGTGCGCCGCGGCGCGCCGCTGTCGAACAGCGACTACGCGGCTCTCGACAAGCCCACTGTGGCGCGTCACCGCGCCGCGGTTGGCGATGGTATGCGGCCGGAGGCGGATGCCGAGGATGTGCTGGATATCCCGGCGTTCCTGCGGCGTCAGGCTGATTGATGTGATACGGTAGCGCGCCTTGCCTGCAGCACAAGGCGCGCTGTCATCTGCGGACCGCCGCGCTTGCGAACGCTAGGGCAAGAATCACCAGTATGGTCGGCCAACGCACGCTCAAGAACTCGATTCGCGCCACCGGCGTCGGCCTGCATACCGGCAAGAAAGTGCTCATGACGCTGCGGCCCGCGGCCCCGGATCAGGGCATCGTGTTCCGCCGCACCGACCTGGCGAACCCGGTGGACATCCGCGCGCATGCCGAGAACGTCGGCGACACCATGCTCGGCACCACGCTCGGCAAGGGCGAGTCGCGCGTCTCCACCGTCGAGCATCTGCTGTCAGCGTTCGCGGGCCTCGGCATCGACAACGCCATCGTGGAGTTGTCGGCGGCCGAGGTGCCGATCATGGACGGCAGCGCCGGTCCCTTCGTGTTCCTCCTGCAGTCGGCGGGCATCGAGGAGCAGGCGATACCCAAGCGCTTCATTCGCGTGAAGAAGCGCTTGCGTGTCGAGGACGGCGACAAGTGGGCGCAGTTCGATCCCTTCGATGGCTTCAAGGTCAACTTCGAGATCGAGTTCAACCACCCGATCTTCAAGCGCCGTTCGCAGCGCGCCTCGATGGATTTCTCCACCACCTCCTTCCTCAAGGAGGTGAGTCGGGCGCGCACCTTCGGCTTCATGCGTGATCTTGAGACGCTGCGCGCCCGCAACCTGGCGCTCGGCGGCAGTCTCGACAACGCCATCGTGCTGGATGAGTTTCGCGTCCTGAACGAGGACGGCCTGCGTTACGAGGACGAGTTCGTCAAACACAAGATCCTCGACGCCATCGGCGACCTGTACCTGCTCGGGCACAGCCTGATCGGCGAGTTCAGCGGCCACAAATCCGGCCACGCCCTGAACAATAGGCTGCTGCGCACGCTGCTCGCCGACCAGTCGGCCTGGGAGGAAGTGGTATTCGAGCGCTATGCGGATGCGCCGATTTCCTATACCGAGGCGCCGGCGCTGCATCCCCCGGGGGGCTGAGTCCCTAACGCCGAACGCCCAGCCTCGCGACATCGCCGCGGAAACGGAGCCATTGTCCGCCGAAATCGCTTCGAAGCGATTTCGGCCAATGGGCTAGCGGGGCAGCACCCGGACTTCGATATTGGTGAGCGCAGGTTGCGCGGCGCGTAGCTCCGCTTCGAGCTCCAGAACCGCGTAACGAAGGCGTGCGGACCAGGCGGCCGATTCGGCAAAAATCACGAGAATTCCCCGCTGTTCGCTGACCCCTGAGATGCGCGCGTGGATTTCGGCGGGCAGGTGCTGCGACAGCCAGTCGAGCCAGTAGTTCTGACGGCTCGCCTGTTCTGTGACACGCTTCAAACCCGGGACCACACGCGCGAGCAGGTCCTTTACAGAATGAGTCGCGGCGGGCTGCTGGCGTGCCCGGCTCCTCATTAGGGGTTTCCCTCGCTTGTTTCGTGACATTTTCTTGTGCATATTGACCCGGCTGCACTTGGGCAAACCCGCTGAAAGGCGGGGACGCAAAGCCACCGGTCTAAAGCGAGGTGCCATGACAGCGGGGTTGCCAGCATGGTACAGGCCTATTCAAGCAAAACAGGGCGTTTCACGCCCGGGCATGACCGCTTGCGTCTCGTGCCCACCGGGGTACTGAGAGAGTCGCACCGCACGGCATGAACGTCATTTTCCTTTCCAGACGTGAGGGTAAGGCGCGCCAGCTGAACCTGGGCCGCCCGCTTACGTTAAGTCTAATCGCCGGGCTTACCCTGGTCGTGCTGGGTGCTGCCTTTGCCCTCGGGCTGCAGTGGGGCCGCGGCGCGCCCGCCAGGGCCGCGCTGGGCGAGGCTACGCGCTTCGGCAGCCTGCTGGCCGACCAGAAGGTGCAGATTGCGGAGCTCAAACAGCAGCTGCAGCTGCGCGTCGATGCCATGGCGATGCGCCTGGGCGAAGTGAACGCGCATGTCATCCGCCTCGATGCGCTCGGTAAGCGGCTCACCGAAATGGCGGATATCAACAGCCGCGAATTCAATTTCGACCGCGATCCGCCCAGCGGCGGGCCGGAGGCTGACGGCGAAGGCGTCAGCGCGCAGATTCCGGACCTCACTCTCATGCTGCGCCAGCTCGAGCAGCGCGTGGACCTGCGCGAGTCGCAGTTGTCGGCACTCGAGAACATCATTCTCGCACGCGATCTGAAACAGCAGATTCATCCGGAAGGCCGTCCGGTTGCGAGCGGCTTTATTTCCTCCTACTTCGGTGAGCGTTCGGACCCCTTCGACGGGCGCGAGGCGTTCCACAAGGGCGTGGATTTTGCGGGCGCGGCCGGCTCCAGGATCGTCGCCGTGGCCGCCGGCGTCGTCACCTGGGCGGGCGAGCGTTCCGGTTTTGGCAAACTCATCGAGATCAATCACGGCGACGGTTACGTCACCCGTTACGCCCACAACGAGAAGACCCTGGTCAGCGTCGGGGAGACCGTCAAGCGCGGTGACCCGGTCGCTCTCATGGGATCCACCGGCCGCTCGACCGGTCCGCACGTGCACTTCGAAGTGCTGCACAACGGCCGTCAGGTCGATCCCCTGTCCTACATCGGACGCTGACCGCACCCTGGTCCGCGGTTCCCGCGACCCTTGAAATCGCGGTGCCCAGAACCAATTGGGCGCTGATCACATCTATCTACTACAATACGCCGCTTTGCTGACCCGAGGGGCAACCTAAGTGCTTGTCGGGACTGACTTTTTTACCCGTAGAGTACCGCTTGCGCCAACTCCTCACCCGCGTTTTTGGCAGCCGCAACGAGCGCATCGTGCGCGGCTACGGCCGCTCCGTGCGCGAAGCCAACCGGCTCGAGCAGGAGATCAAAGGCCTAAGCGACGAGGCGCTGCGCGCCAAGACTGATGAGTTCCGCCAGCGCCTGAAAGAGGGCACGACGCTCGACGACCTGCTGCCCGAGGCGTTTGCAGTAGTGCGCGAGGCCGCGCGCCGCACGCTGAAAATGCGTCACTTTGACGTGCAGCTCATCGGCGGCATGACGCTGCACAAGGGCATGATCGCGGAGATGCGCACCGGCGAGGGCAAGACGCTGGTGTCGACGCTGCCGGCGTACCTGAACGCCCTCTCCGGCGAGGGCGTGCACATCGTGACGGTGAACGAGTACCTCGCGCAGCGCGATGCGGACTGGATGGGGCCGGTGCACCGCTTCCTCGGGCTCACCGTGGGCGTCATCAAGAACGCGCAGAGCCAGCCGGAAAAGCGCGCCGCCTATGCCTGCGACATCACCTACGGCACCAACAACGAATTCGGCTTCGATTACCTGCGCGACAATCTCGCCTTCCACCTCGATGACCGGGTGCAGCGCTCCTTGAGCTTCGCGATCGTCGACGAGGTGGATTCGATCCTCATCGATGAGGCACGCACGCCGCTCATCATTTCCGGCCCGGCCGAGGAGAGCACCGAGCTCTACCTGCGCATCAATGAGCTCGTGCCGCGCCTGACGCGCCAGGAGGCGGAAGACGGGCCGGGGGATTTCTCGGTCGAGGAAAAGACCAAGCAGGTGCACATCACCGAGGCCGGCCACGAGCACGTCGAGCAGCTCATGCTGCAGGCGGGCGCGCTCAAGGAAGGCGAGAGCCTCTATGATCCGGCGAATATCCGCCTGATGCACCACCTGAATGCCGCGCTGCGTGCGCACGCGCTCTACAAGCGCGACGTCGAATACATCGTGCGCGGCGGCGAGGTCATCATCGTCGATGAATTCACCGGCCGCACCATGCCGGGGCGCCGCTGGTCCGACGGCCTGCACCAGGCGGTGGAGGCGAAGGAGGGCGTGCGGGTGCGCGAGGAGAACCAGACGGTCGCCTCGATCACCTTCCAGAACTACTTCCGCCTCTACAAGAAGCTTTCCGGCATGACCGGCACGGCCGACACCGAGGCGCCGGAATTCCTGCAGATCTATGGGCTCGAAGTGGTGGTAATCCCCACGCACCGACCCATGATCCGCAAGGACAACCCGGACTTCGTGTACCTGACGCAGAGCGACAAGTTCAAGGCGATCATCGAAGACATCCGCGATTGCGTGCAGCGCGTGCAGCCGGTGCTGGTCGGCACCACTTCGATCGAGACGTCCGAATACCTCTCCGGCCTGCTGACCAAGCAAAACGTCGCGCACGAGGTGCTCAACGCCAAGCAGCACGAGCGCGAGGCGCATATCGTCGCGCAGGCGGGCCGCCCGGCGGCGGTGACCATCGCCACCAACATGGCCGGCCGCGGCACCGACATCGTGCTCGGCGGCAACCTCGAGGTCGAGCTCGCCGGCGCCGGCGAGCTCGATGATCCCACCCGTGAAGCGCTGCGCGCCGCCTGGCAGGCGCGCCACAACACGGTGCTGGCGGCGGGCGGGCTGCACATCATCGGCACCGAGCGCCACGAGTCGCGGCGCATCGACAATCAGCTGCGCGGCCGCTCCGGGCGCCAGGGCGATCCGGGTTCGAGCCGCTTCTACCTGTCGATGGAAGACAACCTGATGCGCATCTTCGGCGACCCGGTGCGCACGCAGCGCCTGCTGAAAATGGCCGGCATGCGTGAGGGCGAGGTGATCGAGAGCGGCATGCTCACGCGCCAGATCGAGAAGGCGCAGCGCAAGGTCGAGTCGCACAACTTCGATATCCGCAAGAACCTGCTGACGTTCGATGACGTCCAGAACGATCAGCGCAAGGTCGTGTACAGCCAGCGCACCGAAATCATGGGGACGCCCGACCTGTCCGCCGCCATCCGCGGCATCACCGCCGATTCGGTCGATACGCTGCTCGATCAGTACCTGCCGAAGCAGGCCGTGGCAGAGGACTGGGACCTCGAGGGGCTGGCGCAGGCGATGCTGCGCGACTTCGACACGCACGTGGATCCGAAGGCCTGGGTCGAAAAGGAGCCGGAGCTCGAGGAGCGGGCGCTGCGCGAGCGCGTGGTGCGGGCCGTGGATGAAGCCTACGCGGCGAAAGAGGCGCGCTTCGGCGCCCCCGTCATGCGCCACATCGAAAAGCAGGCGATGTTGCAGAAGCTCGACCAGCACTGGCGTGAGCACCTCGCCGGGATGGACTACCTCAAACAGGGCATCCACCTGCGCGGCTATGCGCAGAAGGACCCGAAGTTTGAGTTCAAGCGCGAGGCCTTCGAGATGTTTGGCGCCATGCTCGAGCGCATCAAGTTCGAAACCTCCTCATGGATCGCGCACGTGCAGGTGCGCACCCAGGAGGAGATCGATCGCGAGGAAGAGGAGCGGCGTGCACGCTTGATGCGCGCGCTGCAGGCGCAGCACGCCGAAGCCGGTTCCTTGCTCGCAGGCGCCGGCGCGCAAGGGTCCGGCGCCGCAGCGGCTGGCGCGCTGGGCGCGCCGGCAGCACCCGCCGCGCGTGGGAGCGGCCTGCCCCAAGCGCCGGAAGCCGCGGGGACCTTCGTGCGCGCCGAAAGGAAGGTCGGGCGCAACGAGCCGTGCCCGTGCGGATCGGGCAAGAAGTACAAGCACTGCCACGGCGCGCTCACCGGCGTGGAATAGCCTGCGTACCCGGCCCTTTGACCTGGTGGTGGCGGCGGCGCTCTACGACCAAGCGGGCCGCGTCCTCATCGCGCAGCGCCCGCCGGGCAAGCACATGGCCGGGCGCTGGGAATTTCCCGGTGGCAAGGTGCGACGCCATGAAACCGAATCCGCGGCGCTGGCGCGCGAGCTGCGCGAGGAACTCGGCGTGGACGTCACCGCGGCCCGGCCCTTCATGCGCCTGACCCATTCCTATGATGATCGCGACGTCGAGCTGTCGTTGTGGATCATCGAGCAATTTACCGGCACCCCGGCATCCCTGGATGCGCAGCAGCTGAAGTGGGTGCCGCCGGCGCAACTCCCCGACGAAGACATTCTCGAGGCCGACCAGCCCTTCGTCGCGGAGCTTCTCGATCTGGCCGCGCCGCTGTGAACGGCGCCGGCGCGGAGCGCGTGTACAATTCTCATCGATCAACACGAGGCAGGCTCTTCATGGCAGCGCAGAACGATCTTCCTGAAGTCGAACTTGACCCGAAAGGCCTGTACCGGGAGGACGTCTTCACCGACCGACGCGCCGGCAGCATCCGCCGCCTGACGCCGGTCACGGCCGAAGGCTCCGCCGACGCCAGCCGCGAGGTGCTCTTTTCCGGGCAGACGCAGCTCCTGACACCCGCGGGCGTGCTGCCGCTCGGCTTCGAGATTGAGGCGCAGACACTCGCCGAGGCGGTGCAGAAATTTCCGGATGGGGTGCGGGTGGCGCTCGCGCAGGCGATCGACGAAGCGCGCGAAATGCGCCGCGAGGCCGCCTCGCGCATCGTCGTTCCCGAGGTCGGCGCCGGCGTGGGGCCGGGCCCCGGCAGCGCCGGCGGCGGCAAGATCAAGTTTCCTTAGACTATGGGCGAAAATCGCAGGAAGCGATTTTCGCGGACATCAGCTTCGTTTCCGCCGGCAAAAGGCGTGGCTTTTGCCGGCGGCGCTGGGGGAGACCCTCGACGGCGATTTTCGCGGACATCGGTTTCGTTCTTTAAGGAGTTCCGGCCATGCCCCGTCTTGCCGCCGTAACGTGGATTCTCATCGGGACCACGTCCATCCTGGCCGCCTGCGCCTACACGCAGTTCGGTAACCGTGAGCCGGCGAGCGGCAGCGGTCCGGGCGGCAAGCCGATGCGCACCGTGACCGAATCCGCGGTCGGCATGCCGGCGGTGGCAACGGCTCCCATCTACCCAGTGACGGCGCGCGTCGGCGTGTCGGACAACTATTTCGGCACCCGCGTCGAGGATCCCTACCGCTGGCTCGAGGACCTGGACTCAGCGGCGGTGCACAACTGGGTAGCGGCGCAGAACGCGCTGTCGCAACCCCGGCTCGCGGCGCTGCCGCAGCGTGCGTGGCTGGCGGCGCGTCTCACGCAGCTGTGGAATTACGAACGCTACGACCTGCCGGTGGCTCGCGGCGGCCGTTATTTCTACCTGCACAACGACGGTGAGCAAAACCAGGGCGTACTGCAGGTCTCGGATCGCCTCGATGGCCCCGGCCGCGTGCTCTTTGATCCGAATGCGGTCCGCGAAGACGCGACCGTGTCGCTGTCGGAATTTACCCCGGACGAGCAGGGCAACGTGGTCGCCTACGCGCTGTCGGACGGTGGCAGCGACTGGCAGGTCTGGCGGTTCCGGCGCGTCGCGGACGCGCAGGATCTGACCGACCTGCTGCGCTTCACCAAGTTCTGGGGAGTGTCCTGGGCGCGTGACGGATCGGGCGTTTACTACAGCCGCTACCCGGCGCTGCCGAACGGCAAGGGTGACGACGCGGCCCGCCCGGCCATCTACTTTCACCGGCTCGGCAGTACACAGGACGAGGATCGGCTGGTCTACGCGATGAGCGACCGCACGACCCGCATTCCCTCCGGACGGGTGACCGATGACGGACATTACCTCGTCATTACCCAGGTCGAAGGCTACGAGCACAACGGCGTCGCGCTTCTCGACCTGCGCCACCCGGATGCGAAGGCCCGGCCGTTGTTTTCGGCCTGGGATGCGCTCTACACCTTCATCGGCGCACACGGCGATGAGCTTTTCTTCCAGACCACGAAGGATGCACCGCTCGGCCGCGTGATCGCCGTGGACGCGCGCGAGCCGCGATCCGAAGCACGCACGGTCGTGCCCGAAGGGAGCACCGCCCTGCAGGAAGCCAGCTACGTGGGCGGACGGGTTATCGCCAAGTACGTCGAGGACGCGCACGGCGTAGCGCGGGTATACGAGCGCGACGGGCGCCCGCTCGGCATCGTGCCGCTGCCGGGCCTCGGTGGCATCGAGGGGTTTTACGGCAGGGGCACCCAGGCCGAGACCTTCTTCTCCTATACGGATTTCCTCACGCCGCGCAAGATCTACCGCTTCGACGTGGCCGCGAAGCAAGCCACGCTGTGGCGCGAGCCGCGCATCCCCACCCTGGGCGCGCAATTCGTTACCGAGCAGGTGTTCCTGACCAGCAAGGACGGGACGCGCGTGCCGATGTACATCACGCATCGGCGCGACATGCCGAAGGATGGCAACCAGCCGTTCCTGCTCTACGGGTATGGCGGCTTCGACATCTCCCTCACGCCTGCCTATCGGCCCGCGGTACAGGCGTGGCTTGAGATGGGCGGCGCGTACGCGGAAACCAACCTGCGCGGCGGCGGGGAATACGGCGAGACCTGGCACAAGGCCGGCACGCTCACGCACAAGCAACACGTGTTCGACGACTTTATCGCCGCGGCGGAATACCTCGTCAGGGAGCACTACACCCGGCCGGCGAAACTGGGGATTCACGGACGCAGCAACGGCGGCCTGCTGGTCGGCGCGGTGCTCGTGCAACGTCCGGATCTGTTCGGCGCGGCGCTGCCGGCGGTGGGCGTGCTCGACATGCTGCGCTACCAGACGGCCAACGCCAACGCACGCCAATGGTCATCCGACTACGGACTGTCGGAAGACCCGGAGCAGTTCAAGGCGCTATACGCCTACTCGCCGGTGCAGAACGTGAAGAAAGGCGTGTGCTATCCGCCGACGCTCGTGACCACGGCGGATCACGACGATCGCGTCGTGCCATGGCACAGCTACAAGTTTGCAGCCAGCCTGCAGGCGGCACAGATCTGTCCGAATCCCATCCTCATCCGCGTCGAAACCCGTGCCGGCCACGGCGCCGGCAAGCCGGTGTGGATGCAGGTGGATGACTACGCCGACCAGTGGGCGTTTCTGGCGCGCTGGTTGGGAGTATCGACGCCCCCCGGCTAGCGCGTCAGTGTCAGCTAGTCGAGCCTCAGGATCGACTTGATCTTCAGGGTGTTGGTATCAAACACGACGAGCAGACGGCGGACGCCGCCACCGCCCCATAGGACCAGGGTGTTGTGTTGATCCGGCGCAAGGCCCGCTGCCGCCATGCGGGTCGTGAGCGAGCGCTTCTGAGCCTGGGACAGATATCTCAGGTCGCCCACCGGCGCTAGCTGTGCGCGCAGTTTCGGCAGCCCCTGCTCCCAGGGCTTGAAATAGCGCGGCATGTCGATGACATCCTTGCCGCCGCTGACGACCGTTGAGTTCACGATCTTGGCCGCTTCTTCCGCACTATCTGGCAGCGGGGCCCAGACCCAGCGCGGCAGGCTGTACCAGTGCGGCGCGAGCGCCGGATTCTGGCGACGCGCCAGCGCGACCTCAGCCGCCTCGACGTCCGAGGCCTGCACCATCTCCAGGACGTCCGCCGAGAACGTGTAGTAGAGCGGACGCCCCTGCCACAGCGTCACCGCGCCGTAAATGAGCGCCGCGATCTGGACCGTGACGATGATCGCGATGTCGCGCGTGAGCTCGCGTCCGGGTTTGTGCGGGTTGGCGATGATCAGCGTCAGGGTGGGGCCCAATGCCAGGTCGACGACACCCACAATAAGCAGCACGTGCAGCACGCCTGTCAGATACCAGCCCGGCCAGCGGTACCAGCCCAGGTACAAACCCCCTAACACGAGTGTCAGTGCGCAGGCACTGCCCGTGAGGTGCAGCCCAAAGGCCTTGAGTCGGAATCTCATGGTCTTTACGTCGAACCTTTCGGTGGTTGTTCCTCAGGCGCGCTGCCTTCCTGCGCCGCCGCGGAGTCGTCGGGGATGGAGCGCTGCTCCGTCAGCCACGCACCCAGGTCGACCAACCGACAGCGCTCACTGCAGAACGGGCGAAACGGTGCGGTCGTCCAGTCCAGTTCGCGCCGGCACGTCGGACACTTGACGCGAACGGGACTCATCGAGTCGGAACCTGGCGACGACCCTAAGCGCAGCAGCTCAGCGTGAATGGGACATCGGCCTGTGATTGGGTCGGCCGGGTCGCAAGTCCGTTCCAGGCGAGAAAACGCACGCTGCAGCGGTGATGGCTGCCGCTGATTTCCGGATACAGGCCCGCCGAGCTTGGCAACGCGATGCGCAGCAGTTGCAGCGGATTGTCGCGCTCGAAGGTGATCGTGAATGCTCCGCCCTTGGCGAGTTCCTGGCAGCTGCGGCCGTTCTGTCGCGTGAGCCACAAGAGTTCCGCGATCGCATCGCACAGCGGACGCAGGAGTCCGAGCCACTGATTGAAAGTGCGCATGCGCGCATCGTCCGGCTGCGTGAGCCAGAAGTAATAGTCAGGCAGGTCGAACTCGCAGGTGCCACCCGGGATGGCGCTGCGATGTTTGATGGCGCTGACGAACTCAGAATCGCGCAGCGGCTGCAGGAACGCCGAGCCTGCGGCCATAAGGTCAGCGCGCAGGCGCATGAGGTTCGACATCAGCGTCTTGAGCCGCTGCGTGTCGACGCCAGGATTCGCCTGGAACTCATTCAGTGTCGCGAGCTGCGCTTCGAGTTCCTTCAGCACATCCGAACGCACATCGCCGCGGGTGCCGATGGCCAGAATGTCTATCAGGCTCGACATGGCCGCACGGCTGCCCCAGGGGCTCGCCATCTCGTTGTGGTAGAGCGCCTGGCTGTAGAGAAAATCCAGCCGCAGGAAGGTACGCATCCGCTCGTTCAGCGGCTGCTCGAAGATCAGCACCTGTGGATCGGCCTCGGAGGCGGCGGCAGTCGCGGATTCGGCAAGGGGTTCCGTCATGAGCGTATTGTGCTTGACGCGCGCGCCGCCCGTAAACGGCGCGCTAGGCCGGGTCGCGGGCGGCGAGCTCAAGATACCGGGCGTGCAACGCCGTCACCTGGGCACTTACGGCACTCATATCGGCATCGTTGGCGATGACGTCATCGGCGGCCTTAAGGCGTGTACTGCGCGAGACCTGTGCGTCGAGAATTGCCTGTGCCTGTTCGGGTGTCGAGCCGTCGCGCGCGCGCAGGCGGCGGATCTGCAGCGCCTCGTCGCAATCCACCACGAGTACGCGGTCGACCTGTGAGCCGAGGTGCTTTTCCACCAGCAGCGGAATGACCAGGATCTGGTAGGGACCGCCCGCGGTCGCCGAGCGCGCTTCCAATGCCGCGCCGATCGCGGGGTGCGTGAGCGCCTCCAGGTCTGCACGGGCTTTGGGGTCGGAGAACACGATATCGCGTAGCGCCGGGCGATCCAGATGCCCATCAGGGGTGAGAATCGACGGGCCGAAGCGCGCAACCAGGCGCTCGAGCGGAGGCTGTCCGGGCTCGACGACCTCGCGGGCAATCTGGTCGCTGTCCAGGATCGGCACTCCCAGTGCGCCGAAGAACTTGGCCGCGGTTGATTTGCCGCTGGCGATGCCGCCGGTGAGTCCGACACGAAATACGCGCGCGCTCATGGGCGCAGGTAAGCCGCGATGACGCGCTGCCCGAACAGCAGCATCAACCACCCGGCGGCCGCGAGGAACGGACCAAAGGCGATCGGGGTGGAGCGATGCTGTTTCCTGAGCGTGAGCATCGCGATACCGGTGACTGCGCCCACGGCGGAGGCGAAGAGAATGATCGGCAGCAGCATCTGCCAGCCGAGCCAGGCGCCGAGCGCCGCGAAGAGCTTGAAGTCACCGTATCCCATGCCTTCTTTCCCGGTGAGGAGCCGGAACAGATGATAGACGCTCCACAGGCTCACGTAACCGGCTACCGCGCCGATGAGACTCGAACGCACGTCCACCGGCACCGGGGTTCCCGCCGACAATGGTACCCAGAGGCTGGCGCATAGTCCCAGCCACAACAGCGGCAGCGTGAGACTGTCCGGCAGCAACTGAAGGTCCAGGTCGATGAAGGTCAGGGCAATGAGAAACCACGTGAGGACAAATCCAGCGAATGCGGGCCAGCCAAGGCCGAATTTCCAGGCCACCGCGGCGGTCAGGATTCCCGTGAGCGCTTCCACCAGCGGATAGCGCATGCTAATCGCCGTGCCGCAGTTCGCGCAGCGACCCTTCAATACAAGGTATGAGAGCACCGGGACGTTCTGCAGCACGCCGATCGGCGCCCGGCACTGCGGACATGCCGATCGCGGCACGATCAGGTTGAACTTCGCCGGTGATACCGCCGGCACGGTCGTGGCGCCTGAGTCGGCGCCACCGAGATCGGCACACTGCTCGCGCCATTGCCGCTCGAGCATGACGGGCAAGCGATAGATCACGACGTTGAGAAAACTGCCGACGATGAGACCCAGCAGCCCGCAAACGCCAACGAAGAGCGCCGGGGAAGAGGCCAGAAGCGCGATCACCGACGACATGGATGCCTTTCAAGCGCTAAAGAAAACGCCGCGCGAAGCGCGGCGCTTCCGGCCATTGGATCCTGCGTCGGTCCGTCAGACCACCGAACCGAGCTTGAATATCGGCAGGTACATGGCGATTACGAGCCCACCCACCAGCACGCCCAGGATGACCATGATCATAGGCTCGAGCAGGCTCGACATCGCATCGACCGCGTTGTCGACCTCCGCTTCGTAGAACGTAGCCACCTTGCCGGACATCTCGTCCAGCGAGCCGGATTCCTCGCCGACCGCGATCATCTGGTTGACCATGTTGGGGAACAGGCCGGTGTTCTCCATCGCGCGCTGCA